>Ga0209167_10000477_pt1 | contig 29139 bp, 62 predicted proteins | sample Coa_R1_9_FD_187154 | JGI IMG/M metagenome (GOLD analysis project Ga0209167, IMG submission 187154) | Surface soil microbial communities from Centralia Pennsylvania, which are recovering from an underground coalmine fire - Coalmine... | ecosystem: Environmental > Terrestrial > Soil >...
GTCATGAGATTCTTGATAATACTAGGTTTTCCGATTTAAAAGACCTGCTTATGGCTAAGACGGAGAGAAATTAGTGAAGTTTCTTGTTATTTCACAAGAGGGCGATTCGCTTTGCCTACAAGAGCAACTCTTGCACGAAGGGCATGACGTCCGTACTTTTATCAAAGACCCTAATAGTCGTGGAAACGGCCAAGGCATGGTGACTCTTGTAGACTCTTGGGAAGCTTATATCTCTTGGGCGAATGTAGTTGTTTGTGATGAAACAAGAGTAGATGGAATAGCGGATACCTGCCGACAACTTGGAAAACTTGTAGTAGGGGGCACTAAGATAGCTGCTCAGCTTGAACAAGATCGAGTCTGCGGTATGCAGGTTGCTAAAGAGATGGGAGTACAGACTCCTACATGGTTTGGACCATTTCAGACGTTAGACCAAATCATTGCTCATGTTCGCCGTAATCCTGGGAGATACGTCATTAAGCCATCAGGACAGGCTGACCGCGACCTGACATACTGCTCCAGTGATGCAGATGACCTTATTGAAGAGGTACAGCGATGGAAGAAAGCGGGAGTAAAAATTAATAAAGGCTGCATCTTACAAGAATTCATCAAAGGTTATGAAATTGCCATAGGTTGTTTTGTCTCTAAAGGTAGTATGATAAAGCCATTTTTTGCTAATTGGGAACACAAGAAGCTACTTAATGGAGATCACGGGCCTAATACAGGTGAAGTAGGAACTCTAGGGTATTGGTGTGATAAAGAAACCAAATTAGGCAAAGAATTACAGAAGATGGAAAAATGGTTATATAAAGAGGCTCCTTCCTATACTACCTACTTCGATATGAATTTTATGATTAGTGGCGGTATTCCGTATTTACTAGAGTTTACTTGTAGATTTGGATACCCTACTACAGCTTTGTTAATGTCTCATATTCCTAATTTTGGAGACTTCCTAAAACAACTGGCTGAAGGGATGCAGCATGATTTCTATGTTCAAGACCATTGGGGAGCGCAAGCTGTTCTTTATGTCCCTGGATTTCCTTTTCTGGAAAGTTTTGAGAAACATGGCGCGGATAAGCCTTTTGAATATGACGCCAATTTAATGTATCCATATGAAATTTGTTACCATGATGGTTCATATCATACAGTTAAAGGCTATGGATTAGGATGTCCTGCCATTATTACTGCTACTGCTAATGGCTTAGATGAGGCTGTTTATAAACTATATCGTAAAATTGAAGACGCGGATCTATCAAGTGATGTTGGATATCGTACTGACATTGGACAAAAAGCTAAAGACAATATGTACGAATACTTTGACTTTATTGATTTAGACAAAGATGACTTATCTTGGATAGGATTCGATTTCCACGGTACCCTTGCAGACGATAAGACCCTTGAGCCTATTCCTGCAATGGTAGACAAGCTTCGTTCTAAACTCAGTGAAGATAAAAGAGTCAAGATACTTACCGGAGCCCGTAAACAGGATTATAAAGAGATTCGAGAGTTTCTTGAAGACAATGATTTACCAGATTTAGAAATTACAGATACAAAAGACCCTTATATGATCGAATTCTTTGATGACGTCGCTACGACTGTCGAAACTAATACTGGAAAAATTATGTCTCCTAAAGACTCAACGACTAAAGCAACACAAAAACCTGATAAAAAGGAATAAGTAATGGCTAATACAGTTTGGATTCTTGGTTTTCCTCGTTTTTATGCTTTTTCTCCGACTACTAATCTACCTCTTGTTGGAGGAAAGCTTTACAGCTATCAGCCTAATACTCTTATACCGCAAGTCCTTTATACTGATCCAGCAGGAACAGTCCCCGCTGCTGATCCTGTAATACTTGATTCTAATGGATCTGCTCAACTTTATGGCATCGGGGCCTATGATTTACAGCTCTATGACGCCAATAATAATCTGATCTGGACTGCTTCTGATATCTCATTTTCTCCTGCTTTGAGTGTATCAAATACGCTGACAGAATGGCAGTCTCCTAGTCTAACTTCCTTGACTTACCTTTCAACTACTAGTTTTTCTGTTAGTGGCGATCTAAGGACAACTTTTGATAGCGGACGAAGAGTTAAATTCATAGTAACCGGAGGGACAGGATACGCTACGGTCTCATCCTCTTCTTTTGGATCAGGAGTTACTACTGTTACAATTATAAATGACTCTACAACTCTAGACAGTGGTCTATCTTCCATGCAAGTAGGACTATTAGATGCTGCAAACCAGTCTATTCCTACTCCAATTGCTTCAATTTCTGCTTTGCATAATATTTCAAGGATCATGGGATTACCGGCAAACGGCCCTATTCGTGAACAACAATCAACTCCTCCGGGAAATTATGGCCTCATTTATAACACTTTTTATAATGGGTCAGGGTATCAAGGTAGGGATATTGCAGACATTTGTTGGTACCTATTCATATCAGATGCAGGACATTTGCAATTCTACACTGCACCTACTGGATCAGCAGGAAGTGTACCGACTTTCACCCTTGTATTTGATGTTAATGCGTCAGGAAATATAACCACTCCTGGTACTATAACATCAGGAAATATTAGCTCTAGTGGAACTATTACAAGTACAGATGGCACTCATTCATCGGTTCTTCATCCTGGAGGGAATATTAATGCCACTGGAACAATCACGGCTACAAGTACCGTTAGTGGCTCCGCTCTTACATCTACGTCATCAACACTAGCAGGTGTCCTTGGTACAGGATCACAGACTGCTAATTTCTCTGGAACTGTAAACGCTACAAGTACTGCTAGTGGGTCAATTACTTTAACAGTGCCCACTGACCAAGTAATTTGTCTTATTTTACCACAAAATGGAGCTACTTTTGAATGCTCAATTGTGGTAATCAGATCAGATGGTGTACAATGTGCGGCAAGTAATGGGAACTCTAGTCAGTCTTTTCCAACTGTACCAAGTGCAGGTACTTTACATTGGCAAATTGCTAATCCTACGGCTGGTAATATTTCCTATTTATTTGATGTAATTATTTTTGCGGCTGGTTTCTAAAGGAACTCAATGCTAGAGATTGCTCCTGTTACAACGGATATCATAGATAAACCTAAAAAAGAACCAGGGGAGTCTTATAAAGTCAGTCCGACATGGTTCCAATGGTTTGATAGGCTAAGAACTTCGATTAATTCGGGTTTTATCCAGTTTGTAGTGATACCAACTGCATCTCTTCCGGCAGCAGGATCATTGCCACCTGGAACTGTGATAATAGAAGATGCAGGGAGCGATGTTTATAACTATATCCTTTATGCAAAGACACATAGATATAGGCAATCGGGTGGAGTGTCATTCTAAATAAAACTACAAAGGAGAATACATGCCAGTCCTAGATTTCGATCTAAAGGAAGTTTTAATTAGACCCGCTGCAATATTTGAATTTGAAGAAATACGGAATCTTTGGTCCGCATTTATAAAAGAAAGTTTTCCAGAAGCTACACCTAAACCGATGTGGTGGTGGGTACAAGCAGAAGAAAAGGCGATATCACCAAATTACTGTATATTTGTACCTATAATTCCTGATGTAGGAATAGTCGGTTTTGCGGAGTCCTTAATTGTAGCTAATCCTACATTTGGACGAATTGAAAGATTCATTGGTCCTGGATATATTAAACCAGAGTTTCGTAAGACAGGAATCCATCAAAAATTATGGGAAATCATGATTGAAGACTCCAAACTAAGAGGAGTAAAGACTGTGACCTCAACTGCATATCCGAATATGGAGTCTTTTTGGTCCGAATTTGGATTTATATTGACAAATCGTAATATAGAGAAGGATATTTAAATGGGAATTGGTGCAAGTGCAATCGGCCCTATTTCATCTGCTATCGGTGGGATAACCGGCGATATACTCGGAGGTACACAAGTCTCCGGTGGGATGACTGCTGCTCAGAATGCTCAAAATGCTGCATATCAACAGGCTATACAGTCACTACAAAGTAACTTTAGTCCTTATGCCCAAATGGGGCAATCATTAATAGGGGCTGGACAGAATCTAGCTACTGCTCCTGCCATCGCTCCCACTATTGGTACACAGCCTTTCAACTATCAGCAGTACATGAATACCCCTGGATACCAATTTGCTTTGCAGCAGGGACAGCAAGGAATTAACGCTGCTTTAGCGTCACAAGGAAAGTTAGGAACCGGACAGAATGCTACGGAACTAGCTGACTATAATCAAGGACTGGCTTCTCAGTACTACCAACAAGCGTTTAACAACATGCTTTCGCAGAATCAAGCCGCATTTGGTCAAGGGCTTGCTTCTCAGAGTCAACAGGTTCAGAATCTATTGCCATTCTTAAATCTTGGGTATAACGCTTCTACTGGTCTTGGATCTGGTCTTGCAAACCTCTATACCGGACAAGGGCAGATGCAGGGGAACTATGCTCTTGGTCAGGCACAAAATAGAGCTGCAATGTACGGAGGCATTACTAATCAATTAGGACAGCTTCCTGGGCAGATTTTCGGATCACAGCAAGGTGCTAATATGAACAATGCCTATATGCAGTATCTAAATAATCTTGGCGGTATGGGAGGTGGAGGAATGAGTGGCGGAAACATGGGATTACCTCAAATTCCCGACTTTAACCTCTCCACAGGTGCAGGATTTGGTGCCGGTGGAATGGCAATTCCTGGAATGTAAAAGAATAATTTAAAGGAGAATACCGTGCCTGATCCATTTGGACAAACAACTCCAGCAGAATACGCAGAAATAGAGCGGACTAGACAAGCTACAGTTGGACAACAACTGAATAATGCCTTGAATCTTGTCAAGTTAAAAGAATATGGACTTTCACAACAGGCCATGCAGCAAGCTATGGCTGGAGTTAACGCCGGACTATCTCCTTCTGCTCCTACTGCTATGCCTACAGGACCTTCACAGTCTCCTGCAATGCTTCCTCCTGCTCAGGTACCTATTGCCACAGGACAGCAACCTATTCAGCTTCCTGCTCCTGGAGGTCCTAATATGCAAGGCCAGACTGGTCCTACTCCAGCCATGTCTACACCTACTTTAGGTGGTTTACCCGTAGGTACTGGACCTGGGATGGTCTCCCCACAGGACTATATGGACTCTCAAAGACTCGATAAGAAAGTGAATCTTTGGAGAACACAGGCTGAAAAGTATGGTCCTCTGATGCCAAATATTCAAGAGCAATACGCTGCTGCTCAAAAAGAGAGAGGGCTCTTTGATCAAAATCTTGCTAAGAAATATCCTGACTTTGGTAAGCCTGAATCGACAATATTAGAAGGACAAAAGAAAGCAGAAGCCTTTAAAAGAGAAAGAGACCTTCAAAATAAAGCTATTGAGGCCGGATATACAGATCCTACCGAAATAGATCAATTAGGTAAATGGGCTACTTCTAATAACAATGAAGAACAGTATGCCGCTAGACTTGCGCTTGCTAAGAAAATACCATTAGAAACTGCTTTAAAACAGGCTAAAGGAGACTTAGCTAAAGCCAGGTCCGAATCATCTTTACAAGGACAACTCGCGGCTGTAAGGCAAGAGATGTCTCCATTTAATAAAAGACTATTAGGCGTCGAAGCTCTGTCAGGTGTTGGATTAGGTGGGTACAATCCAATTTATCGGCTAATAGGACTTGAAGAGGAAGGAAATTATCTGAAAGAGCATGGACTTCCTCCAGAAGTTGCACCACAGATTAAAGCACAATTTAAAGCGGCACAACCTACTTTAGCTAAATTAAAGCAGTGGGAATTGTCTTACTCTGTGTTTGAGAACTTCGTATCCGAACAGCTTCCAAAGCTTCAATCGGCCCTGGAAAAGTTGCATAAAGACGGAGTAGAAGACTCCTTACCATTTGATATTACCGATACTAATAAACTAATTAATCTCTTTAGAAGTCATGGTGTAGGTAATGCAGAAGAACTTGCCAGCATTGCTGGACAGATGGCTTTTGCCAATAATGAGTATCAAAGAGGTTTATCTAGCGTTAGCGGTACAATAGGTGGAGCAGAATTAGAACGTAGTGTAATTCTCAAGAATTTACCACAACCGTCTGATACTCTTGCTATTTTCAAAGGTAAAACTGCTGCTATGAAAGACGCCATTGAAACAAGAGGTAAAGTACTTCAAAATGCAGATCGAGCTATTACTAATAGTCTCTTTATGCTCGGACCTAAAGGAAATCTTAAATTACCTCAAGACTTAATGAGTGAAATTAAAGGTGTGGCATTAAACGGGCCTAATCAGGCTTTTCAAGGAGAAGCACCTAATATCACTTCTTTAGACAGTTTGTCTCCTGAAGCCAAAGCTTTAGCCGAAAAATTGGAGATCAAATAATGACTGCTCAAGAAAAGCTACAAGCTATCGATTCTAGCGGTATCCCTGATTCTGAAAAAGCTGTACTACGTCAGAAAGTCCAATTACAGTCTTCTGAACGTATTCCTACGCCTCCTGCTCCTACATTAGAACAACAAAAACAGTCTGGAGCGATCACAGGGCCACAATTTCAAGCACAGAAAATGGCTACGCCTGAACAAGCACCACCTGGAAGTCCTTCATTTTTTAAAGACGTAGTAAAACCCACAGGGCGTGTAGGGATCCCAATGGCGGCTCTAGCTGCTGCTACTCCATTTGCACCTGAAGCAACTCTTCCTGCTATGGCTATGGAAGCAGGTGTAGGGGCTGCTGCTGAAGCTGGAACAGAGAAGCTATATGGAGAAAATATTAGTCCTACTAAAATTATTTTAGCAGGTCTTACTGCTGGATTAGCCAGAGGTGTTCCTGCTGGTCTATACGCGCTAGGTAAAGCTGGAGTACGACTTGGTAAGAGCCTACTTCCTGGAGCTGCCGAAAGAGCTGTAGAAGCCGCAAGAACAGTACCAGAACTAGCTGCTCCTAAAGTACCCTCTAGTGCGCTCTATAAAGAAGCTGAAGCAGCTAAAGAAGTAGCTGAAGCTACTCCAGGACAAGTAGAAGTCCTCTATAACATGCCAACTAAGAAGCTTCAAGAACCTATAGGTGGACTCTTAGAGAGGTCTGCTAGAGGTGCTAAATCACTCCAAGACCCTAAACTAAATAAAGTTTTAAATGATCTAAATGGGCGCTATAGGGGCTCAGTGTCTTTTGACCAATTAGAAGCAGACAGACAATTCTTAGGGGAAAAGATCGCTGCTGGAACATCTAAGCGTATAGATGTCGGGGATGATCCGTCAGTGAAGTACTACAAGAAGCTTTATCGGGCCATCTATGATTCCTATGACGATGCTATATCTAAAATGGGAAAAGGGTCTGTTGTCGAGAAGTATAAAGATGCTATTAAAGCTACCAAAGACGAATATGCTGAAAACATGCTAAAGCGCAAAGTTGAAAGCTATATTAGCGGAGATGGGGTTTTTAATAAAAAAGGCATGGTAAAATGGCTGAAGGATCTTGACAATAAAGAAGATTTAATTCACAAAATAGGCGATAAGAAATACAATGAGATCTTTGAAAAAGTCAAGAAAATTGATACTGAGGCCCCTCCTTGGGCTAAAAGACTAGCTCTAGGTACTACGGGCGCTGCCGCACTAGAAGCTTTTAAATACATTTGGGGAAAATAATGAATAACGCATTACAGCCAGAAGTACGAGCTAATGAAAAAGACTGGCAATCGATAGTCAAGAATCTAAAGAACAAGCATGGAGACCTGGCTTTCGACTATGCCAGCCAAATGCGGCAAGGCCCTTGGGATAATGCTGCCCTAAGAGACGCCGAACACTATTTATACGCTGAAGATGCAACTAGAACAGCCAAACATCCGTATCTGCAAGCCGCTGCAAATGCTTTACTTACTCCTGCGTATAGTGCTTCTAAGCTGATTACGGGAGCTGCGTCTCCTGCACCTCCTAGCTTTCAGGAAATAGTAGCAGGAATCAAAGGAGGGTTTGCAGGACTGTCTAATAAAACTCTTGCACCTGTGGATACGAAGACAGTAGAAGGTAAGAACTCTATTCCGTTTTCAGGAAAGGATTTTGCCAAGGCTTTGTCAGATGATCCTACATTTAAACAAACGTTTGCAGATAAGGATCAAAAACAATTTGGAAACTGGCTAGGAAGTATTAAAGACATTCCAACTCTGAGTAAGCCCGTAGTAGATCAATTAAACAGTTTTCTATTGAAATTTGGACTGCACGACGTAGCCAAACAATGGGGTCTTCCAGGAATACAGCAGTTTACTCAAGGTGCAGGGAGTATCCCTCCTGTGAACCAGTCAAAGATCAGCGCTTTGATTCTTTATCACGCTGCTCAGACTCCCGAAGGAAAGAAATTGCTATTCAATACTAAAGAGGTTAAACCTAAGACTATGCTTTCTGCTCTTAATCTGGTCCTGTCTGATCCTATGAGCCGACATGCTTTTATGCTGGACACTAAACATACTGCACTAGAAGGATCAGAAACTAAAAAAGAATCTTAGTGTTTAGGCCGATAAAAGATAAAGTAATTAGGCACAGGAGTAACAGAGTGGAAAGTCCACCCCTTTGCTGCAAAGGTATTTAACATTTCGGCTATTCCAAGTGCGTCTGTAAGACTTAATGAGCAATACGTTGCCAAATACTCTAACTGGCTGTGTTTATTTTCTGCATGTGTAGTTTCTTTCTCTTTTTTCATTCTAAGCTCCCCTGGATCTTTTTAACAGTACGAACAGCCTGATATAGTTCGTCTGCTTCAGTCTGTTCTCGAACTTTTTGTTCAAGTTCATAATTGTATGCTTTAGTATCCTCAAGTTTAGTCTTTAAAGCTTCATTAACTTCCATTAACTCTTGTAGCTTTTCCTGTACACTTTTAATCTTTTCTTTAACCCTATCATTCCATTCGTCTATTTGATAGTACCCACAGGCTGCTAATAGTTCTTGTAGCATTTTAATCCCCTATTGGGCCAGCAGAGGGAATAAATACAGTATGAGATTTTTTAGTAATGCTATAAGCTTCAAGTATCCGTAAACGAGACTCCATGCTTTCTACGGAGGTTGAAAGCACTTGAACAGACTCATTAAGGGCGTTAACTAGTGATTCTACGACTTCAAGGTGCTCAACAAGGTCCTTAATGTGGTATTCAATCGTCCCTAAGTTTACAGGCCGGTTATTATAACTTTTCAGAGTCATTGTCATTGCCTCCTTGTACAAGAAAGTACCATGTGGTGATTAATTGTAGATCTGTATCTAACAGTTTAATTGCCTTGTCTTTAATCATGTCCATAGGCGGATAAAGGGATTGAGTCAGGTACTCCCCATTTTTCATAGGAAATAAAACCATACAAAGTACCAGACACACCTGGCTTTTTACCTCATTGAATTTATTTCTATCGAATTTCTGAACCATTCTCATCTACCTGTACTGCATATCCACTAGTAAGTAGTAATCCTATACACTTCTAATTTAAGAAAACTTTATCTTCTGTAACTTGATCAATAATTACATCACCACAATTTAGAATCTCACCTGGTAGTAATGTAACTGCTTCTTCTATAACAGCATCGTAAAATTTGGTATAGACTTTAATTACAGATCTTCTAAGTATTTTAATCTTCATCTAACATCCACCTCCATCGTTTTGATGGTATAAAGATTCCTGCTTTTTCCGATATTTATTTATATCCACACCTAGACGTGTAATAAAAGCGTGTTCAAGATAATCAGCTATATTATGCTCATCCCTATAACAGTTTTTGGGGTCTTTACTGAAACCGGGCTCGTCTGATCCATCTGTGACCAGTCCTTTGTTATACTGGTCTTCCCACCAATTATCAAACGTAAACTGCTCTGGCTCTGAGATATTATTGTATTTCATAAACATAGATTCCATAAATTCATGGTAAGCGACGCCCATGTTCATACGCCAGTCACCTAAATCACTGATACGAATTTGCAGATTACCGTATTCATCCCACCAAAAATCCCCTAATGTGGGGTATCGTTGCTGCTCATGTGGAATAACCTGTATATTTACACTAAAATTAGTATTGTAGTCCATTTACTTTATTTCATTGGGGTTAGTATGTTCCCCCTCCTCCACCATTCTTAGTAAAAAATCATGAGTCAACTTGACTTTATCAGCCAGGTCAAACAGGTCATTAAGCATAGCAGCAATCGTAAAATTTATCTCTTCGGCACTAGCTTCCCCGTGTGCTATGCGTACCGAGAGCTTCATCCATTCTTCTTTAGTTTGTGGCTGGTCCATTTTCTTCCTCAGTCTTTTCACCAAAATCATATGAACTAATAGAATGACGCATACTTGGTTTAAATTCTTGTAAATGCAGTTGAGACTTTTTTAGTAAGTCCTTAAGATCTTCTACAGTATTAGGTCTTATTGTAGTTTCTTCAACTGCTTGAATACCAAGAAGTTCAAGTCCAAAGGCCAATCTAGCTGGTATAAGTATTTCTGCAAGATTAATATCCATTTCATCGCCATCTAAAGAATAAAGCGTGTTATATTCAATTCTGTTTATAGCACCCTTATATGCCGAAACTACTGATTTAACTATTGTTGCTTTCTCTTTAGTTGTCATCTATTTTCCCCGTTCTTGTAATACTGTTTTTGTGGCCTGTTTTATATTCTTTAATAACCCCAAAGCATGTGAATAATTCCATCCTAGTTGTGTCACGACTCGTTTAAAATCTCCTCTAACTCCGTCTGAATTTGCTAACATCTTATTAAATAGAATTACTTCATCTGGAAATAGCCTCCTTTTAATCTCTTTAATATCCGATTCTAAATCAATTCGTTTAAGAGGATAATCCCACCTTGGATCAATAATTTCTGGTATAAAATTTTCCTCTGTAGAGTCTTCGGCTATACCACCTAAAACTAGGAAGCCATCTGTACTACGGTGCTTATGGTGTTTAGACTCTAATTTCATCATGTCAATTGCTGTGTTCTTGGTCGCTCTACGCCAATAGTTCCACCACTTACTACTACCAAACTCTGTATTTGCCGGTGTTTTAACACCTAAGTCAAGAGTCTGAAGAAATTTTACCATCATTACCTGATAAAGATCATCTACGTCTAACTTAAATCCATACGCCGACTGACAAAAAGGCTTCTTAATCGTCTCAGCAGCAAGCTTTTTGAATGCAAAACGCCAATCAGTACCTAGTTGACTTTTTTGTTTCTTTGTCATATGTTACACATCGTTTGGACACTGAAGAATTAGGATACTGAGCCTTATACATCTCTTTAACATCATCTGCACGTTCATCAGAAACTATAGATACAATTTCCCCATCTACTATGATCTTTTGCATTAATCTTCGTAATCCTCCATCTTTGTCTTCGCTACTTCTTGTTTAAATTCCTCTTCGGTCAGGTCGTTAATCCATAAAATAGAATCTAATTTAAATGCCGCCGCATCGCCGTTATGGTCAAAAAATACCATGAAATCCCCGTAGAGGGAAAAGGTACCAACTTGATAAGAATCTGATCCCTTTAACCCTATTATAGCATATCCAGAGGAGATAGATTCGATGTACTCAATAAATGTTGTACTTTTTGACATGCTCATTGTTTAGGAACTCTCCTTTCTTCATAGCGCTCGATAGTAGTCGATAGTAAATGACAAACTAGACACTGGTAGTATTTAGTTCGATAATTGCTACTATACGTTGTAGTAACCTCTGTAGCTGTATAAGACTGACATTTAGGACAGTATTTCATGGGGGTTTTTTCTCCTAACTTACCAATGCCCATAACACGCCAACAACCGCTAATAAGAAGTTAATAAGGAAAAAAGTAAGAGATCTGGAAGTAAAGGCTCCTAACAAATATCCCAAAGAAACTAGCAGTATAGGATAATTAAAAGTCATTCGTGTTCCCCAAACTGCTTTTCCAAGTTAACAATATCTTCAGCATTCTTAATTGCGCCCTCAGCTACAGATACGTAAGTAATCGCGTCTAATCCAAGAGACAAAAGATACACACATAACAGGTGATTAAAGGCACTTACCAGGGCGCTAATATGCGTATGAGTATCGACTCCTGTATCAAACTCTCGTACAGCCTCCTCAAGTGCTGGTACGACTTTCTCAATCATCTTTAAAGAAAGTTGTTTAACCCGTACGATCTTTTCATGCGTCTGTAAAGAGATTTCTGGTTCTTGTGATTCTTCCATGTTATTTAAGACTCCAAATTGCTTGTGTTAATTCTCTCAGGCGGTTTTCTATTCCGAGCAAAATATCTTCAACTGATAGACAATTCCTTTGTGTTAATTCACCAATTGCAATCTGCATTTCATATTCAGAATTAAAACTAAAATTGTAATAATCCCCGTCGGACATATGAACAACAATAGAAGGATTGTTAGATTCTGAAGTTAATTCATCAATCGAAGTAATATGATTAGTGTTCAGGTAGACATCTTGAACTCATATAAAAACCATTTTTATTCCTTTCCAAGTTCAGTGAAATATTCATCCCAAGTACGAAAGTTTCTATCCGCAAGAGTATGAAAAATATGGTCTTCCTTGCCAACTGTCCAAATCATCTTATTCTGATGTTGAGCAAGAGCAAATCCTAATTCGACTGCTTTACCTGTAGACACAGACTCTAAGTCCATTATTACAAGTTCTGCAAGACTGACTTCACACAGGTCTTTAAACGCGGTCTTCTTATCGAAGTCTCTTTGAGGCATGGCTAAAGGCTTCGATGATTCGTCAATCCAAGTAGAAACGACATTGTGCCCTAATTGCCAAATTTTGTCCCTTATTGGCCTCATTTTCAGTCGATTGTGAAAACTCGCTGAGATATAGACTTTTAGGCTTTGTTTGCTCATTGTCTCACTCCTATCGATAAGTGTGATCTGTCCATGTCAATAAAAGAAATACTAGTAGACACAACCACAGCACCACTAGACAAATCTCAGATGCTGTCATTAAATAAACTCCCTACTAATAACCCACAAAATACTCCGATAACAAAAACTAGTACTAAAATTATAGTTGCTAAGTACACCCCCTGACTAATCATGGGCAATCGCCGTTTTGTACCATTTTGTCATTCTCGTAAACTGAAAGATCCCGTCGATAATACTCATCTAAAGAAGCTACAGCAGACCCATAAAGCATAGCTTTGCCACTAAAGGAGTGTTTGGCTGTAAGCACTCGGAGTAGCTTAAAGATGACATAAGCCAAAGCACCTGCTGAATCAGGACCAGACAGGTCGTTTACCTTCGCAATCAAAGGATCAAGAATAGGGTCTAAGTCTTTTCTACCGGACTGTTTAATGTATGGCACAGCTAAACCTCTTTTACGGTTATGGTAGATCCTTGCTTCTTTAGTCCGTGTTAGAAGCTTTTTTCCCATTATATTTTACTTTCAAAATTTCATGTAAATAACCTTGGACGTTAAACAGTAATCCACAAAGATCCTCTTCTATATCAAGACCTGCTTTAGGGTCTTTAATAGTATACCCACTATACCGCATCCACCAATGATGAAAATGCCGCCATGCCGATTTCATATATACTGATAAAGGAATACCTTGTTTCCAATTATCTGATGGCCTTAACATCCCATTTTCTAAATGCCGATGTTTAGTTAAATACTCCCCGTATCTTTCAATCACCAATGGTGATAAATATCCTTCATAATCTGGACGGTCTGAATCATTATTTCTTGTCGCACCTGATTCAAATTTACGGACCTCTTCCATTTACTCCCTCTCTTGTCTTAAAGGTTTTCCATGTAAATGCCAACAGTGGTCATATAGTTCCCATTTATCCCATAATCTCCGTTCACCACAGTATTCACAAGGTAAATATAATTTAATGCTCATGGAGTCATAATTAAAGAGTTAGACTTCTTACGCTTGTTTAGCTCCAAAGCAGTAAAGGCTCCTAGAATCTTTTCCATATTTTCAATTCGATGCCTTTGGTTATAATGAGGCTTAGGCATCTGTAAGTAATTGAAGATAGCTACTAGGACCTCTTCGTCATTTTGTGGCTGGTTTGGCAGTATCAAAGCACTCATTCTTTCTCCTTTTCCCAAGTAAATGCTATGTCGATACGCATGTATTCAGTATTTATATCAGGATAATAAACACGCATGAACCTAGTTACAATATCATCATATCTTGCAACTTGACAATAAGCTACGTTTGACCAAGGCAAAAATGCAGAAGTAAATACCGATGGCACATTTTCAATACCAAATTTCCGTACTATACCAGACCATAATTTCATTGCATAAGGACGAAGTAGTCTATCTGAATACTCATCAATAGTCCAATCAAGGTCTTTAACCCTACACCCCCAACCGAAATGACACTGTTCCCATTGTAGGCCACGTGCTTCTTTTTCTGTTTTTACTTCTCGTTTAACTTTATCTCCTAGTGGACAATGCCATGACATTACTAATGGTATTTCTTTCGCAATAACGTCTAGTGTTAACTTCTGTTTAGCCACTAGTCAAGTATCCTTTCACTCGGCATATATTTGTCAATTGAAAACGATTGTTCCTCTGGCAGGTTCCCACCAACAGAATCCAGCCATTTAGTCAAAGCCTCTGTCATAGACTCTGCTAGTACAAATACCTCTTTTCGGTCTTTTATACTTTGGCTTTTTGCAATGGTGACTCGGTACAGATTCATTTTAAAACCTCTTGTGCTTTAGTATTTCTAAGATACTCAGCAGATACGTCAAACTCTTTAGGGTCGGTAATTCCACCAATCCTATACTTATTACAGAACCAATCAAGTAAGCCTCTTACATATTTCTTTTTCTGCTCTGGAGGTAATTTTTTGTAGTTTTTTACGTGCTGATGATCTACGCACAAAGTCTTTCTCGGTTTTGGGGGCCTTTTGCAGCGCCAGCAACGCCCGTCGTAAACCTGGGTAAGTGCATAAAAGTCCAATATAGTTATGCCATAAGTCCGATATAAGTATCGATCTTTGGACTTCTCTTTTGGTGTCATTAAGCCTCTTTTTCCGACTCGGAGTCTTCTTTGTCTTCAAAGATCTTTACTCCATATTCATCAATAAGGTCAGACAATTCTTCTTGTTCCTGGATCTTATCTGGATCATCCCACAACTGGTCAAAGTCTTCTTGATTCATTTCTCACTTCACGGCCTTTCTTTCCCTATCCCAACGAGAGCATACACTACATTGGTACCTTCGATACTTGTTTATCCCTACATATGCGAATCCATGATACACTACTGCGCCGCCACACACTGCACAAGAAGACCGATCATCAATAATCCTTGGATGAGGGTTATCAAACGGAAGAAGCCTATAATAAAGCTCTTCTAAAGCTAGAACATCTCCCTCACAATAGACTGCTAATTCTTTGATAGCCTTAATATCCCCCTGCATAGCTAATAGCCAGTTTACCGGCCATCCGTTTTCTAGTTTCTGATTCTTAAATTTTAAAATCTTAGCAAGATGTTTAAGTCTATTCGAGCTAAAATTTGCTATTGATCTCGCCAACATGCACGTGTCGCGCATTTTAGTTGGCGGAATTGGAGGAAGATTGTTTATCAATAGTCTACCTTGAATAAATCTACGGTCGAACACGGAACCAAAATGAAAAACAACTAAATCTGCTTCAGTATAGATCTTACTTGCCTCAATCAATAAAGTCCTATCATTAAATTTTTTCAAATCTTTCTGTGAAATTGTTAATGACTTTGCTTTCTCTTCATAAGACCATTTAAAACCGAATACAATTACAAACCCTAAATCCGGTTTTAGAGCATTTACTCCTGCCGACTCAATATCTGCAAAAAGAATTTTAGGTTGTTTAGAATTTGTCATAATACCTCTTTCTATCACAAATCTTATATAGGCTTAATGCTTAAATATTTTATTCTGTTAAAGGTAATGTTAAAATTCGTTCTGCAAATTCGCTTATTAAAGTAGATTTAGAATAATTCACTGTATCATACAATAAATCTACCAGTTTTATATACTCCGCTTCGCTCAGGACCAGTGTATATTCTTTTGGTGGGTTTTGCACAATCGGCTTACAAAATATCTTCATTACTAATTTCCTCCTCTTAATCTAGCAAAAGCCCCTTTGCCGTCTGATTTTGGCTTTCTTGTGGCCTCTGGTTTTGATACCGATTTCTGTTCTGCTTCCTTTAAAGAAGACCCGTAAGGACAAAAGTCCTTTACTTCACAATAATCAAGACATCGGATGTCACTCCCTGGCCTAGTTTCTACAAGAAGTCCTTTCTCTTTAGCAAACGAAATTGCTTCCTTTTCATCATTAAATAGCTTAGTAGCTCTGCTTCCTAACGCCTTGGTAGCTGCATATGCCATTTCAGTTGTCCATCTCTCTTGCGGAGTGCATACAGGGATTTCCTCGATAGAAAGCTTCTCTGCTTCTTGGTGTAATCGTACCCTCTCTTCTATATACTCCTCTATTTTTTCATCTTTGTCAATAGGAATCAGTGCAAAAGGTATTTGTGGATAATCTGAATCAGCCAATGCTTTATACTTTGTCCAATCCCTAATAATAGCAGCAATCTGCATTTTCTTAACTGTATGTCCGGTCTTATTGTATAGCCAACGGTAAACGTTTAACTGCTTTTCCCATTCATCTGTGCTCCCTCCAGTCACTTTATACGACCCAGTGACCTTATAGTCGGTAAGTACTTCTTCTTTATCTAATAGGTCTGGACGGCCTGTAACCTTCCAGCCTAGTACTTCAGCAGACAGCCCATATTCAGCATAATAACTCTTATTACTAAGATTAGTAATTTCTAATGCTGCTTCATGATCTGCACCACACTCTGTTTCTAAAAACTCTGCTGCTTTATCTAAAACAGCGTGTATTGCATGTCCGAAGAGTACCCATAGGCGGTCTACAACGTCTACCGTAACCTTATCATTGAACCGCTTACGCAATTGTCTAATCAGAGGAGGAGAAATCAATTCAGTTACACTAATATCCCCTGTCTTCTCTTTTTTATCGAATGCCTTACTGGCTACGACAATTGTTTCAGGAAGCCCGTGTCGATTAGTTATCTTCATTAAACCTCTTTAAATACAATTTACATTGTTTACCATAAAATTCATAAGACGGTAAAACTCTGTAATTACATGATGTGCATAGTAATCCTCGGACTTGTCCTGTATTATGATCATGATCTACAGACAATCTTCTATTTTTATACTCTACTTTTTGACATATAGCGCACTTGTTATCTTGCTTTTTTATAAGGTTATTATAGTCCTCTACAGTTAAACCATATCCTTCTAAAAGTTTAATATAGCGCGATAAAGATATTTGCTTTCGATGTTCTTTAGCTCATTTTTTAGCTCTTTCGTTTTTTGCTTTTTTATGCAATTGGTAGTATTGTCTGTCATATTCACTCATAATTTAACAACCTTCATTTCCTAACCCCAACGAGTATCGTTAGACCATCATGATCTTTAACAATCTGCCATTCAATACCCTCAGGTAAATAAACCCCACAACCATCAAAATCCCCACTTACGTGCACAAAAAGTAAATCTCCCTCAGTACTAGCTATAAAATGAGTTGGATTCCTACGAAAATGAAGTAATTTACTCTCATCGAATTGAATTACTTTTGTAACTTGTTTTCCGAGTACATAGGCCCTAGGATATTCCAAGAAAGCTCCTCCTCTTTAAATTGGCGTCCAAATATTACGTTGCTTACGGCTATTTACAATTTCTAATTCTCTTAATTTTCTATCTATTAAACCTTGAGCACCTTCTTTAGTTGGATAACAAAATGGATACCCATCACTATCAGTTAAAACCCAACACCATATACCACATACCCTTTCTTGTGCAGAAAACTCGTCAGCTTGATTCTTTACAATTCGAAATTTTTTCATTGTACCTCTTTAAAGTAAGTTCGACCTTTTTTGTCGTTCTGTGTATAATCCGGTGGCCCGGCGATTACTATCTAGCTTTCACCGCTGTCCCTTGGTGGTTTTGGGCGATGATTTATAGGGCTGTTGACTACCTCAAACTCCTATTTTGTCATCCTTTCGTGTATCGGACCAAACCAAATAGCCTATAAAACCTATTTCATCCCTACAGAAAGAACCAATCGATCTTTGTCAAATTTAGATTCCATTATCGAGAGATAGTCTCCTGCTCGAATTTCAATGTCCTGTTTTGGAATCAAGTCACCCTTCTTTGTCTTACCAAAAAGACCTGCCGGAATCAGAAAATCCTTATCGAAGAAACACCCATAGGTATTTCCCTTAGTACTCATAAAAAGATTAGTCAGTGTCTTAAATTCCATCTTACGATCACTACGCCCTCGTTCAGGCTCTCTAGAGCGCTCAGGCTCCCTATTATCTTGCCCATCACGGTCCCTGTCGTTTCCTCGATCATTGCCCCTATCATTATCTCTTGTACGTTGAAAAGCCATTTACCTTCCTCCTTTATTTTTAGTATCTCACGGTTGTTAAACGCTGTCAAGATAGTTTTCAACACTTTTTCTATTTTTCTCAAACCACCCTAAATTGCCATTACAATCAGTGCACAGTAATCCTCTTATTTTTCCAGTAATGTGATTATGGTCAACGGATAAACGTTTTAATTTGCCGTGTAATATGGCCCATTCCGGCCTATTACAAATGTTGCATAAGCCCTCCTGACCCGTAAACATTTTATTATATTCTTCAACAGTTAAACCAAAATTTCTTTTTAAATTTCGAGAAAAATCCATTAACTTTTCCTTATCAGTCCCTTTTAACTGACGAACTGACTCTTTACTCATTTCAGTTTTCCCCAACGGTAATCCATAACACAATCACTTAACATAGGGATCCTCATCTCCACACCAAATTGACGCTTAATTAGAGGATTTAAATCCTGTCCTATGCCAATAATAATGTCCCTCACTTTGTCCACGAATTGCGGAGTTGTGTCGATAATGAAACTGTCGTGAAGTTCATGCGTCAATAAAGCATGTTCCCTAAAGTCATCAGATTGTTTTTCTATTTCGTTCATAACCTCAAGTAGAAAAATTATTAAAAGCATATGACCAGCCGACTGAAAACGGTAATTCCAAGCCTCTCTTGCAATATTCTGATCAACATAAGGAAAATACCTAACAAGCCCAAACATATTTTCAGCTCGTTTGGTCCTAAAGAGTTCTGCTTCAATCCTTTCTCTGTATGCATTTACTCCGGGATAAAGCTTCTGTACGCGCTCGAATAACTCTCTGTCTTCATAGCCAATTAAGTACGAAAACTTCTCGAAGCCGCATTGGTAGCCACTGGCAAAATTAATTGTTTTCCCTTTTTTATAATTTGGAGTTCCACGCTTACATTCCTCTAAAGACAGCTTAAGACACATACTCGCGGCTAACTGATGAATCTTTTTCTTAGGATCATGAAAAATTTCTAGCAACAATTCATCTTTAGAATCATGCCCAATTAGCCTATACTCCAAAGAATCCAAGTCAGGCATAATCAGACGCCCCAATTCTCCCCATCTAGATACGACAATAGGGCGAACCTCATTAGGAGTATTCTGTACATTCGGATCATGTGAAGAAAGCCTAGTGGTCTCAGCCCCAGGATTACCGAAAGATGAGTGTATCAGACTGTTTATAAGCCATGCCCTATAGCCTTTAAAGTACGTACTATCAAGCTTTTCAATTGCCCGATCTTCAAGGATCAAAGGAATCAAAGGAGACTTTCCTACAATTTCAGATAGGACCTCTTCTCCAGTACCCTCTACCTTGATTCCAATGGAATGCAAGTATTCTTTTACTTGTATTGGGGATTTTGGGTTAAATTCTAGGCCAGCAATATTAGCAATCTTTTGTCTAACCTCTGTAATCTTATGCTCATTCTCTTTGTCTAAAGCATCAAGAGTTTCTACGTCAACGTACAAACCATTATAGGTCATTTCGGTTACATAAGGCTGATATGCCATGTGCATTCGATAGACATGTTCATTCTCATGCGGGTTTCTCATCTGATCCTTATGCAATGACTCTTCAATCAGCACATCAAAAGCGCAATATTCGGCTAACAGGTTCAAATCGACGTTATGAGAATTTACCCCTTGATCCCAAAGAGTATGCACTTTCGATTCATAACCCTGAAGCCCATAGTCTCTTTTTGCGATGTACTTTAAATCATTCTGTACTTCTGCAGCTGGTTTAAGCCGCTCCCAACTCAGAGGGTCTTCTACTCGTTCAAACTTAAGTCCATGATGGTATCGGAAGTAAATACTTTCAAATCCTGAATTAAAAGCGACTATCGTGCCTCTGAATGATGACAAATATCGCAAAAAAGTTTCAACGTATCTGGAGTCGTGGTCTTTGTGATTAAACGGGACAATCCATGCCATGTCAGTTTTCCCATTCGAAAATCCTGCAATGGCGATATTAGAACCAAAGTTTCCTTCATGTGAATACCACGGAAGCAGCTCTGAGGTGGATTCCAAATCCAAGTATAAATATTCCGTGTTCCAGAATTCACCGTCAGGACAACCAATTTTCCATTCAACTTTACCTGGATTACGCACTGATCGAATACAGGAATCAAGCATGACACTAAAATTTTCTTTTTTACCCGTATTTCGGCCACAGCGAACGTCAGCGTCGGGATATGCGGTAAAGTAAATTTCGCGTCCGTTAACATAACGGACATGCCCGACTGTGTTTTTTTCATTCCTCTTTCCCCCTAAAATAGATTGTGCTACAACCGGACCTAATCCTAAGATAGGAACACCTGGATACTGCTCAAGGATAGGAGACACGTAAGCCTGTTTACAGGCGTTAATTACCTTAGTAGTGGCTCTAGGAGCGTAGGCTTTGTCATTGTCACACTGAATAGCATTAAGAATCAGAGGGTCTACTTTTCTTTTACTAAATGTACTACTAAGAAAGCTCTGAAGGTCTTTGTCATAATATGGGTCAGGCCCCATGACAATAATTTCAGGTTTCTCTTGAGACCAAGGGGTCACAAACTTCTGCTCCTTCTCAGATCCAAGAGGGCAAGCAGCACACCCGAATACTGGCAATTTTTTAGTCTTTGCCATACTTACCCCTGTTTAACTCTTTTTATTGGTTCAACTACTTCCCAAATCTTAGCAAGAGTTAAATTATCAAGTTCGTCCATCGCATCTCTTAAGGTATAATGCAAATTAGATATTCGACCATACTTAACATTCTTCCAATTTCCAAAAATAGTTAAATACTGCACTCGATAGCGCCCTACTCCGTTTTTAACTATTCGATATTGTTTCATTATCCCTTATCTCCATAAGAAGTTTGCCCAAAATATTCTTTCCATTTCCTTTGCAAACTCCCCAAAATAAGTCTCCCCACTCATTACCTTCAATTAGTTCTTGTTTTCCGGTTGCAAGTAGTTTCTTTCGAAGATTTACATCCGAAAATTTCTGTATAAGTAACCCTCGCATTACCCCAACTTTAACGCTTTCCCAATCTGAACGGACATTTGCTTTTCGCCCTAAACGTTTAGCTTGACCAGGAGTATCAGCATTTGCAATCTTCATTCTATCGTCTATGCTATACGTCTTTGCCGCTTGATATGCGTGTTCTACCGTTTTAAATACCATTCCCTTATAAAAGATTTCAGACGGATAGAAATTGCTTAAAAACCTATATGTACCATGAAATCTACTTATCATTTTTCTCCAAAGTAGGATATTGCATATTGTTAATAGTTTTAGAAGTCACTTTAGAATCGAATGTTGCATCAACACCTACTCCTCCGCACCTAATACACCAACGGACTACATCCCATAGGCCACAGTCTGTGTACCGCGAATAAATGATTTTAAACTTGTGTGTCGTACATCTCATTAATGGAACTCCGTATTATTTTCTAAAAGATTTGACAGATTTCTACTTTCAAAGTACTCATTTACTCTCCCTCTTCCAAAATAAGTTTAAACATATGAGTACTATAATTAAAATCTAATCCCTCAAGATAGAGGTGTGAAAGTGGTCCAAAAATTATAATATGTACTTTGTAATCATTACCAACGCGCAGAGGACAATGTTTTAATGACTCACTATCTAGCGCACTAGCATACTCAGGATATAAAAATCTTGCTAACATTCTTTTACCTCCTCAACTATTGCATCATAAACTATTGTTTCTTTTTTAGGATGTTCTTTATTAAGATGTGCTTCCATAATGGACTTACCTATCCAATCCCAAGGCACTTTAAATCCACACATCTGACACACAGCAACCATTATTTTTTCATCCTTTCTCTTACAAAACGATAATGTGCTTCAATCATATCTAAAAACCCGTCTGAATCAAGATGCTCAATTGGATCATCTGGACCACCTGGACACTGCTGCAAAAAGGCTACAAAAGCCTCTTTAGCCTCTTTTAATCGCTTATCAATTTCCGAATATTTAGTAAACATATCGATTGTATGCTCGTAATGAGCATACCACTCGAAGATGCTATATAAACCGCAAGAAACCCCCATTTTAGCAATACTAAGAAATAATCTTTCTTGCTCTTCAGTCATAGTGGCCCCTTTAATCCCACCAAGTCCTCATATATTTAGCTAAATGTCTACCCAAATACTCTAAATCTTGTTTAATCATATAATCTTGATGCTTATGATCATTAGTAAAACTAAAATAGTTTTTATGGCGTAAATAGTTAATCTCATCGTTAATTCTATCAGTCAGCAATTCTACAAGTTTTAATTGTTTAGCCGTTCTTTCCCAATCTACGACAATCCGATGCTCTTCAAAATGCTTCCTCATTCTTTTGGCTTTCCAGCCAATTAATGATATAAAATAAGACCAATCGCAATCATAATCTCTATTTTTACGGACGTATTTATAATAATCCCAGGTTGAGACTAAGTATCCAAATTCATCTTCAAAGAATTCTTTAATCTTCGACCACATTAGACGTCCTTAAACAATTTTAAAATGTTTAGTCCCTTCTCCATATCTCTCAATCTACTCTGAATCTCCTCTGCTGTCAAGTCTGTAGGATCATTTTTAGGGTACGGACTAAGAATCCATGACTTAATATCCTTCTGATCTAAATAAGAACGAATCAGACATGAACTAGTCTGCCCAAAGCCCTCTGCATCATGGTCCATCATAATTACGCAAATCTTATCTCGTAACAGATTATCTATTTCCCCCGAGTAATGCGACCCACAGAGGGCAACCGAGTTACCCAATTGGCTGAGATAAGCCGCATCAGCAATCCCCTCGGCAATGAATACCAGGTTTCCTTCTGATAGGTTATCGCTGGACAACCAGTATTCTTTATGTATGCCTTTTGGTAAGCAATACTTACGCAGGTCATCTCGATCTTTTTCGAGAAGTCTGGCCGAAAAGGAAACCGTGAAACCCCTTCTGGTAATTGGCATAACAAGATATACCGCCTCATAGATTTTCCCAATATAGAATCCATATTTCACCACTAAGTCATATGAAAGATTAATCCAAGGTCTGTTTGCTTCCCAATATTCCTTGGTAAGTTCACACAGTTTAGGAGGCAAGACCAAAGGCACAAAAGGTTCGACTCTTGATTTTCTTTTTGGTTCGAGAATCTTCCCTGCCGGGGCGTTACACCTCCAACACCACATGACCCCTTTACTATGCCAAGGAGCCGCGTAAGAACCGTCACAGATGCAGGTAGACATTTAGATCTCCTTATTCCCATTTATATTTTACATCCACTCTAAAGCGTTGCTCATCTGATACTGGATCATACCCCGCACTACCCCATGAGGGCATGGAATAAAATCCCATTTTCCTTTTTTGCCTAATCTGTATCTGAATTAGAATGTCTAATCATCTTTGAATTAGATACTCTAGACATCTCTTCAGGGTTCATTAAATTTACGCCAAAAATTACCCTAATAGCTTCTACAGCCCGATAGACATGAGAACTAAAATGATGTCCACATATACGATATAGGTTTTCACCTAGATATTTTAAATCATGCTCATTAAAACAATAATACCTTTGTGAAGTCCATCCAAGGCCATTACGATCATGAATACCTAAGAAATCTCGTATTCTTCCTGTAGTAAGCGCTTTTAATTTTTTGAACATATTTACATCTTCTATATTATACACGGATTCAGCATCCGGCCCTCTAAGGGCACTAAGTATTTCTGCAAAATATAGCTCCTTGTTAGCGCCGCACAGCTCTGAATGGCTGTTAATTGCCGACCAAAGACGCGAAACTGCTTCCTGTAATCGCATTTCTTCCCCCTATTTAAAGGTATTCAGTTACTGCTTATCTCCCAAAATAGGCAAATCCATCTTCCCAACATTGGAAACCCATAGAATTATTGCGCTAGTTTGGGCCTCTTTAAGATGCTTTTCAGCCATCCGAACAGCAGAACTCATACTAACAGCTACTACACTAAGATCTGATGAATCACTAAGAAACACTTTATAAAAATTTAGTGTTCTCATTTTACCTCCTGTATCCAGTCTACTGTAATGAATTCAGAAAATGCGATTCCTCCAGCTCTTCCGTACCCATGAAACACTCCAGCGATGATAGCCTTGTGGCCTACCGGAATATAAGGGTAATAGGTCTCATTGCTATCAAATAGCCTAATAGTCGTGGCGCAGACCTGCCCAAAATACTTCTTTCCTGTCGGATGTCCTGATTCATCCAAGAAAGGGATTAGACCAATGGTGCATCCCTCTCCTATTTCGGTCACATAGAATACCCCTCCTAAACGGCTCTGAATAGGTGTCCTTTCACGTGTGATCTCTCCATCTACAATGATTACACGCTTATTGTCATACCTGTCAGGATAGGAATGTAACAGTGTAGGCGTGGCTTCATTGTAGATCTTTGGGTCTTCATACAGCCTAGGGGTCTCCTCAGCCTGTACACTGCAATAAGAAACGACTAAAGCCACAGTCATTCCCAATACGAAAATCCCTGCTTCGACAAATAGACCTTTCAAAGTAGCTGTCTTCATGGCCCCTCCTAATTTGCACCTAATGTATCTTTAACACTGATATCAGGGACATAAATCAGACACCCACAAACATCGCCATCTTCATCCAGTATATTTACCGCAAATACGTCATATGGAATCTTAAACTCTGCTGACTCAAAATGTTCTGAATTTGCTTTAATATTGTCAAGATCAATAGAATTTCCTTTTTTTTGCTGAATTTGATAACCCATTTAGTCCTCCAAAGTTTATATCAATTAATCTCTGTCTCTTCCTGATACTTACCGATTAAACCATTTATTGCTCTTTACTTCATACAGCCCGTCTTTAAACTTTAAAAGTAAATTTCTAGGAGACTCTTGATATCTTCCTAAAATCTGAATTTCCCTGTCTGTTTCAACACCTGAGTACCCCTTGTCAAAAAAAAGAATTTGGTCTAAGATGTCAAGAATAGCACTTGCTCCTCGGCTTCTATGTCGGAGTTCACCGAGTCCTTTCCTAGCGTGGTGGATCAGCCCTATGGATACATTCGATCTGCGACATAGATCAAGCAGCAGTTGTAGCTCTGCATTAGCGGCGGTATTGTTGTTCTCTTCGTCCGCTTGCCAGAATCTACTTAAAGTATCTACCAAGATAAGACTAATATTATGTTTTAGAATGAAGTTTTCAATATGACTTATTGTTGCGGGGCTGTTCTTAACGCTACACAGCAAATACAGGTCACCACTTGCACCTATCCGGTTAAGCCTACGGCGAACGTCATTGGGGTGTTCTTCGACAGCTAAGATAAGTACTCCTGATTTTTGTGTAGGTAATTCAAGGAATGACTCCCCTTTAGCAACGGCTGAAGCCATCTGGTACGAGAATTCAGACTTTCCTTGCTTCAGTTCACCAATGATAGCGAACATTGCGCCTCTAGGTATGATAGACTCCCACAACCAGTCTACCTTTAAGCTTCCTTCAGCCATAAATTGATCAAGTTTCATCGGTTGTAGTTCCACAGACTGAGTACTAGTAATAATCCCCTGAAGCTGTGAAATAGCTTTTTTAACATAGGACTCTTCTTTGGTATTAAAAGCTTGTTGAATCGTAAGAGCTACATCATTTAGACGGGTTGTGTCTAGCAACTATTTCCCTCCTCTGATGATTACCCATCTTAAGTACACTATTACCTTATAGGTAGCATATAAGACTACTATAACTCCTAAAACTACTAGAGTCAAGCAAATATTACTCATTTTTATCTTCCGGTTTTTTATACACACACATTTGATGAATAAATTCTATGGATTCAGAAGTAAATTCTGAATCAGGAGTATACTTATGGATCCCTGTAATCATTTCAGAATAAGACATAAATTTTCCACACACAACACATTTAACATTAGTTAGGTTTAACATTAGGCAACTCCGGCAATGGCGTCCAATGAGTAATATTATATTCGCTTAATGAAGCCAAAAAACCGCATTCAAAAGTATTATCACAATCCCAATTATTAAGACTAGACCAAATAATAGTTTCATGCCCGTCTGAAAAAGTCATTATCCAACACGTCATAATATCCATAATCTTACCATCCGTAACTACAACAGGAGTATTGAATTTTGGAAGTTTATCTTTTACCGACGTCCATTTATTCATAAAATAGTCCTCACAAAAATAGGTTTCTTTCGATCTAGTATTTCCTTGATCATATGGACAGTGCCATTGCTTTTTCCATCCCAGATTGCAATCAGGGCGTCTGCATACTCAGCCATTACACGGTTCCGAATAATACCTGCACGTTTTCCGTACTTGTTCCAATCTGGTATAAATTGAGTAATAGGAATTTCATGAGTCTTCGCCCAATATTCTCCTATTTGGTCTATGCCTTTTGCTCCGCCCGATACCACTTCTGTTATATCGTCTTTAAACCCTGACTTAAAAACAAAGTCAGTCATTAAGTATGCGACTTCATCCGTATCAAGAGATCTTGATCCAGCAATTATGACTTTCATACCCTATTTCCTTTTCTTCTTGGATACGGATTTCTTTTTCAACAAGGTTTTAGGCTTTTTGTAAGTCACCGCGTTAAAAAGACCATTTCTATCTATTCTATCTAATGCCATGTTTTGAAGAATTTGATAGTCTGCATCCCTCGCTATTAAAGCAGGAGTCAGCACTTTGCTTTCCTCTTTCGCGGCATCAGAATTAAACCACGAACGAAATGTTGCCCTTTTTACTTTCTCTTCTCTCATTTCCTTCCAAATACGGAGAAAATAGGTACGCAGTTTTTCTTTTTCTACGTGTCCACACTCATAGCAGCCATAGCTTTTACGTTTTAGAATCATTTTTACGCTCCCTTTTCTAGCTCTTCCGAAATTTGACCTAAATAAGTCATAAACTCACTAAAAGATGTGGATCTTAATCTACCCCTTAATTTATAGATTTTAAATTACTCTATATCTAAATCAGAATAGTATTCAATGGATTTAATATAATACCCATTTCTTAGTTCACCATTTTTATTACAATAACATGCCCATTTATTGCTCTTCTGATAAGCGCGCTCTATATTTAAAGCTAATACAAAAATTACAGCGCTATCCCAAAATGTTACTTTATATATTCCTTTCATTTTTATTCTCCTTTAACAATGTGACGAATTGCCTCCATCCTTCCTAGCGCACTTATCGAAGCCACATTTACACGTGTAATTCTTTGGCTTTGGTCCAAATACAATCTTACGTGCCTCAGTCAGTGTCCTAGCATGGACGATCTCAGGATGTTTCTCAGAGTTCCTGAGTATGTAATTCGGAAGACTGCGACCTAACCACGCTGATTTAAAATTGGGGTCTTTCATTGTTTAATCGCTCTCCGTCAAATAGTAATATTTAATATTTTGTAAAGGGAAATAGTACACATTTGAATTTGAACCAAACATTAATAGCCCTTTATCACACTCCATATTAAAGGGATTACAGTATTCATGAAAATCACCGTCGATAAATAAAATTTTAACCTTTTCCATTTAAATATCTCCTACTCCTACCTTATAAGCAATACGCTGCACTATAAGGTAAAAATCTTCGTTTTGAACTGAATTTTTAAGCGCTGATAACGCTGTAGAACTGTTTACCACTCCTGTACCTGGCGTCGGGTCATTATGTGTCTTAATGTCATTAGCTATTCCAAGGCCAAGTATGATACACCCTTTGGTATCTGATATCTTATTTCCGATATGTGTCAGGATATCCGACCGACCTGGAACATTTTGGAGTTCAAAGACTCCCGGATGATCATCCGAACTAAAAGGCTTCACATGGTAGTGACCTGGAGGGATACAAGACACGTCCGGTAAATTATTGTTCCACTTATGCTCCAATGATAGACATACAGGCTTCAGCGTGTCACTTTCAAATATCACGCCTAAAGTCCCCCACTCGGCTTCGAGTACTCTTTGTAAAATTAGTGTCTTCATGCTTTTCCTTTCTTAACAAGTGAAATCTGTAAAGTATTCTTCAGATTTTCTCATTCTTGCACCTCTATTTCTGCTGTCTTTTTCTCTGCTGGCTCTGAGAACTCAGAGCAAGTCCATTTACAGAGTTTAACCCACTCTTCGTCTTGTGCTTTAGACTCATATAAAGACACAATAATTGCAGAAATGTCATACTCATTCCCACCAACTGCTAATCCAAAATAAATAGGTAATGGGTCTCGCAGTATCAACTTGTTCATATCGTTTTTACGGTTTTTGTAGGTCTCAGGCGGTCTAGATGGCATAAAAGAGTCATAGTCTTCAGGGATTTTATCAAAGACCTCATAGCGTCCGTAGTATTCTTTCCGCTCTAGTATAGACATTCTACCCTCCTATTTATCATGGTAACGTAATTATCATTCAGTGTCAACACGAATTATATCCCCGTTGTCGTTTGACGCATAAATCTTCTTAATGCCTGTTTTAAGAATGATTTTTTGGCACGATTCACAAGGCTTAGCGTTTTTTAGCTCGCCTGTCTTCGTGATACGTATGTTCACTAACGAGTACTGTCTAGGGTGCATCCCATTGTTCCTAGTCAAAGCCTTTAGCTTCTGGATTGCGGCTTCCTCTGAGTGTTTCGAGTATTTACCAGACGTTAAAAATGTCCTGGTATTAAACCCGAATGCGACTAAAGTTCCGTTTTTAAAAATGAAGGTAAAATGCAACGATTTTCGTACCGAAATCAGATGTATATATTTCATCG
>Ga0209167_10000478_pt1 | contig 29115 bp, 15 predicted proteins | sample Coa_R1_9_FD_187154 | JGI IMG/M metagenome (GOLD analysis project Ga0209167, IMG submission 187154) | Surface soil microbial communities from Centralia Pennsylvania, which are recovering from an underground coalmine fire - Coalmine... | ecosystem: Environmental > Terrestrial > Soil >...
CGGATCGCGATGGGAGTGGTCGAGGCCATCAACGGAAACCTCAAGACCTTGCTGCGCCGCGGCCGAGGGTACAAGAACCTCCGCTACTTGTTACTGAAGGCCCAGCGCATGGCGGTCACCCGCACGGGATTCGTCACCCTCAGGAAAGCAGCCTAAAATGCGGTCACTTACGAATTCTTGCGCAGAACCTATAAATCATTGCGTCATTGCAATGGCAACAAGAAACGGGCCGTGGCTCTTCGATGGTGATTACTTTATTGGGCCGAACCTGCGCCCTAGTAGAGTGCCTTTTGAAGGTTTCACGGCTGAGCCGCCGCAGGCGCTGGTTCGATCGCACATACACTCTGTTCCTTTGATAATCCCAATAGGAGGCCTCGTTGATCCGTTGAAACTCAGGCAGGAGAAACTCCACTTCTCCGAAGCGTTGTGGATATTCGCGTTTCAATGAGTCTACGTTCACCACTTCAGCCATTGGTTGGCCCTCGGAAGAGGCCGCCTGGCAGAATGCAGACACCGCCAGGGTAACCTTTTGCAGAGCCTCGCAGTCTTCGGCATTATAAGTGACCAGCTTTCGCTTCAGGCCAGGCTCGCGTGAGGACTCCCACTGAGACCTCCAAACGAGCGCGGTCAATCCGGAAGATGTGTTGTCAGACCAACGGAACCCCAGATAGCGAGCTACCTCTTTGAGGCTGTTGGAATACGTAGGAAAATACGCGTGGGCGTAAATCACCGACAACAGATTCAGGGCTGATTTACCTAATTGCTCAAGAAACACTGGATTCCCAATGTTCGGGTATCTCGTTTTCATTCGCTTCAGGAATTGCGTCTCGTAGCTTCCATAATGGATTAGCCGGGGATTGTCGATTGCGCCGAGTCTGCGCAGACACTCTGTCCACATATCTCGCTCATCCGATAGGTCATTCGCCCAGAAGGAGTAGTGAAGGAATGAGTCGGCAGACGAAGTCCGTAGGCCGATCAGATAGTAAAAATCGCGATCTGGGTCTCCTTCAACATCGAAATACACAGGCGTTCCAGGTGCGCTCAAGGTAGGCGTGCCGAAAATGTGAATCTGCTTCTTGCGGATGGCGAGGGCTTTCAGTGCATGCTGTTGCTTCATTACTGGTGGCGTGAAATGCCTCCGCGGCCGGAAGGTATAGGACAGTTGGGTCACTGTAAAAATGCCTTTGTCGTGGAGCTTCTTGCGCTCCTTCACCGTCATGTTCGCGAGCAGGCTGAGATCGTCCCTCTCGACGCTTATCTGGCGGCATCGCGATTGAAATGCACACTCCAGGCAGTGCTTATTGAGGACCAGGGGCGGAGGCGTGTCGCCTCCCTGCTGCGCAGTTATGCGGCTGAGTACAAGCCGCACTTCACCGATCAATTCCGTTAGGGGCACTCTGACTGTTGCGTGCTGCCTGCCATGAATGATTTTGCCGACATGCGGCATTTTGCCGGAAGCCCGAAAGAGAGCAAGGGCACCGAACGCCAGCAAGAGCTTGTCGAAGACAGTGAGCTTATCAGTCGGGACGAAGCGGACCGGAATATATGTGGAATGGACGGTGTCGCGAGCGGAAGCACTTCGCTCCAGCGCGTGGAGGCGAGAGCGAATCTCCGGGAGATCTACGACGTAGTCTAAAATCACGCGATACCGGCGCTCCTTCAGCACGTGCGGAGGAGGAGTTCCGACGAACAGCTCATCTCTTGCAACACTAGACTGGAATCGTTCCCAGGCGGTCTGTTTGAAGTGCGCTAGCTGACGCTCTTGCCACTCACCGAACTCAGACTGGGCTCCGATAGCGTCTATGCCGCGTAGGTACGATTTGGTCGGGCACTTGAGAAATGTTTCGAAAGCTTCTTCTGTGATGACACCTCCGGAATTCTGAGTCGGGCGACAGTCCTTGTCCATCGTGGATTGTGGCATATGAACACCAACAGTCAGTCAGCCCCAAAATTCCCGTTCGTCGCTGGCAGAAGATTGTATCGCAACCAAGATTTCTTCGTTTCGGCTCGGGGAGATGGGAATTATTGAAGAGTCCTGCACCAGAATCACACATTCTTCCAATCGCAAAAAGTAATCAGATCGCCGAGATCGGGCGCAGCGCATCCCGGCCCGGTCTATCCTAGCCCACGCCCCGCGACAAGCCGAGACAGGGGGGCCGGTTTCAGAGCGCCCTATCTCCTATCCCTCCTAGCCGGTTGACTTGCCCAGCGGCCCAGCCTAACATGGCGGCTCACAGGCGGTTCCCTTTCCATGATTGGCAAGACCATCTCTCACTATCGAATCCTGGAGAAACTCGGCGGCGGTGGCATGGGTGTGGTCTACAAGGCCGAGGACATTCGGCTCAGCCGCCTTGTGGCTCTCAAGTTCCTGCCCGAGGGACTGGCAAAAGACCACCAAGCGTTAGAGAGATTCCAGCGCGAAGCGCGCGCCGCCTCAGCGCTCAATCATCCCAACATCTGCACCATCCACGACATCGACGAGTTCGAGGGGCAGCCCTTCATCGCTATGGAGTTGCTCGAAGGGCATACGCTCCGGACGCTGATCGAAGGCAAGCCGCTGAAGACCGAAACGTCGCTCGACCTGGGCATTCAAATCGCCGACGCGCTCGAGGCGGCGCACGCGAAGGGCATCATTCATCGCGACGTCAAGCCGGCGAATATCTTTGTGACCCAGCGGGGCCAAGCGAAGATTCTGGATTTCGGCCTGGCCAAACTGGCGCCGGCCGTTCGCCAAACGCCTGCACAGGACACGCCCACGGTGTCGGTTGATCCCGAACATCTCACCAGCCCCGGTGTGGCGATGGGTACAGTGGCTTACATGTCGCCCGAGCAAGCGCGCGGCGAGACGCTTGACTCGCGCACCGACCTGTTCAGCTTCGGAGCGGTGCTTTACGAAATGGTCACGGGGCGACCGGCGTTTACCGGAGCAACCATTGCTGTGATCCACGACGCGATTCTGAACCGTGCGCCGACAGCGCCCTCGCGTGTCAACTCTGAGCTCCCGGCTGAGCTCGAGCGGATTATCTCGAAGGCGCTCGAGAAGGACTGCGACTTGCGCTATCAGCACGCCGCCGACATTCGGGCGGACCTCAAGCGCCAGAAGCGTGACACCTCGTCGGGTCGCTCGGCAGCAGTTGCCTCAGTGGAGGCACGCCCTCGTCCAGAGGAGGGCGCGCGGGCAGAAGTGAGGCGATGGAGCAGGCGGCGAGTTTGGGCGGTGGCGACAGCGATCTGCGCCGTCATGCTCGCGGCAGCCGTTGCATATCTATCCCTGCGTACGCCTGCGCGGCCGGAGGTGCTGCACTATACGCCGCTTACGAGCGATGGCCGGCGCAAAACTGGACTGTGGGCCGGCAGCCTCGTCACGGATGGCGTCCGCCTCTACTTCACAGAGGAAGTGGGAGGAAGTAGTGCCCTCGCTCAAGTATCCACTTCGGGTGGAGAAACCTCCGTAGTCCCGACGCCTTTCCCCAAGGTCGCTCTGTGGGACATCGCGCCGGACCGTTCCTCACTTCTCATCTCGAGTTTTGTGGGCTTGGAGCCCGAGCTCCCGCTATGGGTCTTGCCGCTGCCCACAGGAACTCCGAGACGGTTGGGCGACCTTCTTGGGCATTCGGCTGCGTGGGTCCCCGATGGTCAACATATCGCTTATGGCCACGGCGACGACTTGTATATCGCCAACAGTGACGGGACCGATTCGCGCCGACTCGCGACCGCCCCCGGGGTACCGCATAACCTCCGGTGGTCGCCCGATGGCCGGCTGCTGCGCTTCACGGCGACAAATGCCAAGAGTAATACGCGTTCCCTCTGGGAAATCTCCGCCGATGGGACCGGGCTTCGCCGCGTGTTCGAGGAGGGGAGCAATGCAGCGGAGTGCTGCGGCAACTGGACTCCGGATGGCAAGTACTTTGTCTTTCAATCCGCGCGCGAGAATGGGTTGAACGTCTGGACGCGCCTGGAACGGGCGGCGCTCTTCACGAAAGGTGGCGGCGCACCGCTGCCGCTGACCAGGGGTCCCATCAATTACCTGTTTCCTGTGGTGGGCTCGAACAGCAGGAAACTCTTCGTAGTCGGAGACCAACCCCGTGGGCAGCTAGCGCGCTACGATACCAAGAGCGGCCAGTTTGTGCCCTACCTCTCCGGGATGTCAGCCGAAGGCGTGAGCTTCTCGCGTGACGGCCAGTGGGTCGCCTGGGTGGCCTACCCGGAAGGAACGCTCTGGCGAAGCAAGATGGATGGGAGCCAGCGCCTTCAGCTCACCTTTCCTCCCATGTTCGCTTTCCAGCCCTTCTGGTCGCCAGACGGCAAGTGGCTTGCCTACATGGGCGCGGCCCCGGGCAAGGCCTGGCAGATCTATCTGGTCTCAACCGAGGGTGGCGGCTCACGGCAGGTTTCTCCCGAAGGCAGGAATCACAGTGATCCCACTTGGTCCCCGGACGGGTTCTCCCTGGCCTTCAGCGTTCTGCCCGTTCTCGAACCGGACAACGCGGGTGGAATCTACATCCTGGACACGAGAACGAATCAGCTATCCAAGGTCCCAGGCTCCGACAACTTGTTCTCGGCCCATTGGTCGCCTGACGGTCGCTACCTAGCCGCACAGACGTCCGACGGTGTCAAGCAGACGCTCTTCGATTTCAGCACCCAAAAGTGGGAAGATCTGACCGGCGGATTTCAAGGCGGATATCCGAACTGGTCGCGAGATGGGAAGTATCTCTACTTCGACTCGCAAGGCTCAGAACCCAGCTTTTACCGCGTGCGAATCAGCGACCACAGGATCGAACGAATCGTTAGGTTGAAAGACGTGCGGCGGACGGGAACGCTTGGCCCCTGGGCGGGCCTCGCTCCGGATGATTCTCCACTGGCGCTACTCGATACCAGCACAGATGAGATTTACGCCCTAGACGTTGACCTGCCATGATCGGCAAAACGATTTCGCATTATCGGATTCTCGAGAAGCTCGGCGGCGGCGGGATGGGTGTCGTGTACAAAGCCGAGGACACCAAGTTGCACCGCTTCGTGGCGCTCAAGTTCCTGCCCGAGGGGCTGGCGAAGGACCACCAAGCGCTGGAACGCTTCCGGCGCGAGGCCGAGGCCGCTTCCGCGCTCAATCACCCCAACATCTGCACGATTTACGATATCGATGAGCACGAAGGCCAGCCTTTCATTGCCATGGAGCTGCTGGAAGGGGAGACGCTCAGGCAGCGCGTCGAAGGCAAGCCGCTCAAGATCGACACCCTGCTTGACCTCTCGACCCAGATTGCCGACGCACTGGACGCAGCGCACCAGAAGGGGATCGTTCACCGGGACATCAAGCCCGCGAATATCTTTGTGACCCAGCGGGGCCAAGCGAAGATTCTCGACTTCGGCCTGGCGAAGCTGGCGCCCGGCCGAGGATCAGTAGGAGACACGGCGGACGCTTCGGGTGCTCCGACTGCGACGGTTGAAGCACTCCTCACCAGTCCCGGGGTGGCCATGGGCACGGTGGCGTACATGTCACCCGAACAGGCCCGCGGCGAAGAACTGGACGCGCGCACGGACTTGTTTTCGTTTGGAACCGTGCTTTACGAAATGGCCACGGGGCGGCAGGCGTTCGCCGGGAACACGACGGCGGTGATCCATGAAGCCATCTTGAACCGCGCGCCGACGCCGCCCTTGCGCGTCAACCCCGACCTCCCGCCCAAGCTCGAGGAGATCATCAACCGGGCGATGGAGAAGGACCGCGACCTGCGCTACCAAAGCGCCTCCGATCTGCGGGCCGAGCTGAAGCGGTTGAAGCGCGATACGGAGTCCGGCCGCTCGCAAGCGTCCGCCACAGCCGTACCGCCGGCGACCTCTGCCGAAACAGGGCCCGCGAAGGTCGCCGCTCTGGCGTCTCCAAGGTGGAAATTGGCCGCGTTGGCCGGGGCAGTTGTTGCGGCCTTGGCGCTGGTTCTAGCTTACTTTCTGCGCCCGACGCTTCCGCCTCCTCGGGTGACGGGGACCGCTCAGTTGACTCGTGATGGCGGGGCCAAGCTTTTTGGGGTCGGGGATGTTCCTCCCCCGCTGCTCACCGATGGGTCAAGGATCTACTTTATGGAGGGATCGTTCCCTCAGTACGGGCTAATGCAGGTTTCGACTGAAGGCGGTGAGCCCGTACCGGTCGCGGTCCCTTTCCCTTTCGGGGGCCTCAGCGCCATTTCGCCCACCCGGCCTGAGCTGCTCATTGAAGGGCAGTCTAACTTGCCGATCACGGGCGGCGCGCTCTGGATCCTGCCTGTCCCAGGCGGTCAGGCGCGGCGTGTGGGGAATCTTTCCGCGGACGATGCGACGTGGTCGCCGGATGGGACTGCCATTTTTTACACTTCAGGGCCAGACATATTCACCGCCAATGGCGATGGAAGCCAGGCGCGGAAGATTCTGACCACTGACGGCAATGCATTCTGGCCTCGATTCTCGCCTGATGGAGGCCTTCTTCGGTTTAGCGTTTTCAATCCCAAGCTCGTGACGAGTTCTTTGTGGGAGGCGCAGCCTGACGGGAGCCACCTGAGGCCATTGCTTGCCGGCTGGAACAATCCGACCAACGAATGCTGCGGAAATTGGACGAACGATGGGAAGTATTTCGTCTTCCAGTCCATACGCGACGGGGTTGCGAACTTGTGGGCCCTGCGCGAGAAGGCGGGCGTGTGGCAGAAGATCAGCCGGGAGCCCGCGCAGTTGACCGTAGGACAGATGAGCGCGCTGGCCCCCTTGCCGAGCAAGGATGGCACAAGAGTTTTCTTCATCGGCTCCAGTCCTCGCGGGGAGTTAATGCGGTATGACCCGAAGACTCGGCAACTCGCCCCCTATCTTTCCGGGCTTTCGGCAGAGGGTGTGACGATCTCGAAGGACGGGGAAAAGATGGCGTATGTTTCTTTTCCCGACGGCATTTTGTGGCAGAGCAAGACCGATGGCAGCGACCGCCACGAACTGACCTTCTCCCCGATGGAAGTAGGCCTGCCGCGCTGGTCACCGAATGGCATGCAAATCGCCTTTTCGGGCCGCGAGCCGGGCAAACCCTGGAGGGTTTACGTTGTCCCGGCCGAGGGCGGAAATCCGGAACAAGTCACCTCGGGCGATCATGACGAACTCGACCCTTCATGGTCGGCCGACGGAAATTCGCTTGCGTTCGGAGGTCGCGACTCCGTGGCCAGGACCTCAAAAGAGAATGCGATTCGAATCCTCGACCTTAAGACCCGGCAGGTGGCCGCGCTGCCCGACTCGGCGGGGTTGTTCTCGCCCCGCTGGTCGCCCGATGGACGCTATCTGCTGGCCATGACCGCGGATTACGGAAAGCTCGTGCTTTACGATTTCACCGCCCGGAAATGGGAAGATCTCTTCAAGGGCCAGTCCTCCTATCCCAACTGGTCCCACGACGGCAAGTGCGTCTATGTCAACAATGCGTATGTTAAGAGTCTGCCTATCTACCGGGTATGTCTGAATGATCGGAAGCCCGAGCACGTAGTCGATCTGGCCGACTTCGGCCGCCTAGCTCAGGGACGCTTCGGCTGGTGGACAGGTCTCGGCCCGGACGACTCTATACTGGGCGTGCGCGACATCAGCATCGAAGAACTCTATGCGCTCGAAATGCAGTTACCGTAAATGAATGTCCGCGAGCGGGCATGGTACAGGAAGGTCTATTCGATAGGTCGCGCATAAATCGCGTTGTTGCGACATGTCCTGCCAGGGAAGCGACCGTGACCCCAGAAATGGTAACCACCGTTGGTAACCACCCCCTGGCGCTATGTGCCGTCCCAATGCGCTACCGAGCGTCAGTCTACGGGATCGCGGAATCGCGCCGGACCCGCATAAACACTGACTAGGTAGCACGCTGTAGTACACCGAGACGGTGCGCAACCCCGAAATCGGTAAGTTGTTCATTCGTCGTCAACGGGCAACTCTTAATCAGTAGGTTGGGGGTTCGATTCCCTCACGGCTCACCATCTCATTGTGAATAAGCTATTTAGTATGTCTTTCAGGTCTTGGCGCGGGCCATCTTGCAGCTGGAAATTCCAAATTCCATTAAGTGAAGCGGGTGAAAATGAACCCGTTATCAGCAAACCCAAGAACATGACTAAGAAGCAGTCGGTTGGCAATAGACTGTACGGGCAATTCGCAGCAACCTTTTGTGTCGACGAAGGTTGTGACTTATGACTTCAATTGTGTGCCGCTCAACGAAACATCGAACGTAATAAAACAGCGCCGCTTGACTGGCCGTGCCAAAACCGATGCTGTCTTGCGCAACCGGCCTCGGCGCAGGATCGCCATATCGTCCTCCCACGCAACGCTCCGTCCGCGCTGACTGAGGCCAGGCCTGCCGGTAAGGTCGGCTCGTTAAGTCACCGATTCCGCGAGCAGACTTTAGGTTTTGGCGACGCACAACTCGGTGATTGCGCCGCCTGGCTACAAGGTCGCTCGCATCAGGCGCTTCAGTTCTTGGGAGCCGGCGTGGCGGGGTTCGCTTCCTGTGCGGCCTCTTTGCGCTCGAGGTCGTTCATTTGTTGCTTCACCAGCTCGTTGTACTTGCGCGTCTCTTCCTGGGCTTTCTGCGTTCGGCCCAGGTGTTGATACGCGCTGGCGAGCAACGCGTGGATCGTATGATCCGAAGGCTGCGCTTGAGCTACCACCGAGAACTCACGCACGGCCTCGGTGTACTCGCGTTCGGCAAGATACGCCCTGCCCAGGGAGCGATGAGCTTCGAACAAAGTGGCATCCAGAGCTAGGGCCTTCTTGAGCCGGGCGACGCCACGCTCGATCTCACCGCGCTTCACTTCGATGTCGCCCAGCTCGTAATTCGCCTGGGCGTTGTCAGGATTCAGTTTCAGTTCTGCTTCGAGTTCCGGCGTCGCCTGGTCGAGCTTGGCCATCCGCCAGTAGACGTTTCCCACGTCGAAGTGCAGGCCCGGAGCGTTCGGAGCGGCTTCGAGCGCCTTCTCGTAAGACTTGAGCGCGTCGTCATACTTCTGCCGCTGGAGGAACTGGTCGCCTTGAATCTCGAGCACAAGGTAGGAATCGGGGTGCGACTTCGCCAGGCCTTGGTAGGTTTGCTCCGCGAGCTGATCATAGAAGGCGCCGATCCAGTAAAGCACGTCGGGGTCATCTCGGCGTCCGGCACGAAGACCTTCGAGAGTGCGGATCCCCTCCTCCGGCCGGCCGAGAGACGCGTAGGTCCGCGCCAGAAGGAGGGCCCCCGGCTTGTCGTTCGGAGCCGCCTGGGCCGCGCGTTTCAGATGAGTCAGCGCCGCCGGGAAATCGCTCTTGTAGAAATAACAGCTCCCGATCACCGTTTCTCGGTGGCTCGCCGCTTGCCCGCTAGCCGGCGCGGCGGGGTAGAGTGAAGCGGCCTCCTCGCACTCCCCGTTTCTCGCCAGATCTTTCGCCAGCCTCTGCCGAATCTCCGCCGCGTGTGGAAACTGTTTCAGCAATTCGCGGCCGCGCGCCACGGCCTGGTCATATTGGCCCTGTTGCTCGAGCGCTCTCACTTCCGCCAAACCCGCTTCCTGAGCCTGTGTTCCCGCGCCGGCTGCGGAGAGCCGGAGCGCCACCATCAGAACCAGTCCGGTGGCGAGAAAGGCGAGGCGCGCCCGGCGCGGATGGCTCCATCGTGTTTCCGGAGCTGCGGTCTGACGCCGCCGGTGGTTCACTTCAGCTCTTTCCCGGAGTTTGAGTAGCCTAGTTTAATAGCTCGATCCATTTCAGCCTCCGCCGCCTTCTGATCTCCCTGGCGCAGCAGCAGGATTCCGAGATTGTGGTGCGCCTCGGACAAGTCGTCCTGGAGCGCGATGGCCTTCTCGAGCTCGTCGACCGCGCCCGAGATGTTTCCCTGCTCGGCCAGCAGGCTCGCGACGTTGTTGCGCGCCGGGGCGCTCTCGGGCTCGAGCCGGATGGCCTCGCGAAACTCGGCCATCGCCGCGTCGATCTTGCCGAGCTTCGCCAGAGCGATGCCCAGGTGATTGTGCGCTTCAGACGAACCAGGATCCGCGGCAGTCGCCTTGCCGAATTCCTGCGCCGCCCGCGCAAAATCCCCGGCGGACATCGCTTCGAGCCCGCGGCTCATTTCGAGCACGGCCTCCGAGCCGCGCACGTCCTTCTCCTGCTCGGCCTTGCGGATGCTGGCCACCTCGGCGAATTCGCGTGCCGCCGCCTGCTCGTCTCCTTGACGCGCCAGGAGCCGCGCCAGGCTGTAGTGAGCCGTGGCGTCGTTGGGCCTGAGCCGCAGCGCGGTCTCGATCTCGCGACCCGCCTTTTCCGTGTCGCCCGTCTGAACCAGCGCCGAGCCCAGCCGGTAGTGATACTCCGCGTTGCCGGGCTGAAGCGCGGCAGCCTTCTCGAACTCCGGGACGGCCGCGTCGGGCTTCGATCCGACGAGTTCGAGCAGTCCAAGGTTGTAGTAAGGGTCGGCGTAGGCGGGTTTCAATTGCGCGGCTTTCTCGAAATCGGCGCGGGCTTCGTCAAAGCGGCCGCTGTCGGCGAGGGACACTCCGAGGTTGTTGTAAGCCTCGGCGAAGCCCGGCTCGAGCTCGATGGCCTTCTGGAACTCGGCCATGGCGTCCGGGCGGTGATGCTGGGCGAGTTCGCACCGCCCGAGGTTGTAGTGGGCCTCCGGGAGATCCGGCCGCGCCGCGAGGACGGCCGTGAACTGCTCCGCGGCCTGGCGCGCGTTCCCGAGCTCGAACAGCGCTTCACCCAGATGCAGCCTCGCCTCGATGTGGTCAGGGCGCAGACGCAGGGCCGCCTGGAACTCCGTGGCCGCCGACGTCAAGTCCTTCTGGTCGAAATACGCCAAACCGAGATTGTAGTGGGCCTCGGGGTATTCGGCGCGGAGCAAGAGCGCCTGGCGAAAATGAGAGATCGCCTGGTCCGCGGCGCCCTGGGAGACCAGCGCGACGCCCAGATCGTTTTCAGCTTCCGGGAGACGCGGATTCAGCTTCAGCGCCGCCTGGAATTCCTGGGTCGCCGCGGCCGGTTGATGATCCGAGGCCAGCGCGAGCCCCAGCCGGTAGTGTACTTGGGCTGACGACGGCGCAAGTCCCTTCGCGGACTCGAGGGCCGCGAGGGCCTCCTGAGGCTTGCCGACGCGCAACAGAGCCAGACCGAGATTCGACCAGGCTTCCACGTCATGCGGGTTAAGCTTGACGGACTGGTGGAACTCGTCGATGGCTTGGGCCGCGTCGCCCTTGCCGATGTAGGCGACCCCCAGGCTGTTGTGAACGCTCTCGGCCGAAGGATCGATGACGAGGGCGGAGCGGAACGCGGCGATGGCCTCGTCAAATCGCCGCGCGGCCAGCAGCCGCTTGCCGTTTTCTTCAAGCTGGGCAACTCGCGGGTCGACGAAACGTTGCGGCACGGCGCGCGCCATCATCGGCGCAACCATCGGGACGATGGCGAGAAGCGCCGTGCTGGCCGGGAGCACGCTGCGGAATTTCTTGGTCACTGCGCGCTTCTTCTTCATGGGTCCGGTTGTGACTCGCTCCATGTTACTCCGATTCTGTGGTGCGCGTCACTCTTGCAGCCTGTGTTCCGTAGGTTGGCACCTACGGCTACTCATCGTCTTGCTTCCGGGCAAGTTGGCGTTCAGCGCGGGAGCTTGGAGTTTTAGAACGCGGACCTGCGCTATGCTAGACTTCTGAACAATGGAATCTCAATCCGGGGACGATAGGCTAGGTCTCGCGACAATGGGGCGCGGCGCGACCGTGCCGCTGTTCCTCCTGCTTCTGAGCGCGCCGATCGTTGTTGCACGCGATGGCCAAGCGGCGAGGGATTCCACCCGCAGCGCGACGCAAGTGATCGCCCAAGCGCACGAAGCCGAGCAGAAGCGCGATTTTGAGGCCGCAACGCAACTCTATCAGGATTACCTGAAGGCTCATCCGGACGATGCGGAAATCCTGCAACGCCTGGGGCTGGTCCGCTGCCTTCAGAACCAGTATGGCGCGGCGATCCCGCCGCTCGAGCGCGCGCTGAAGCTCGATCCATCGCGCTGGGGCTCGGCGCTCTACCTCGGGATCAGCGACTACCACACCGGACGCTTTGCGGACGCCGTCCCGGTGCTCCAGCGCGCCCTGGTGCTGAAGCCCGACCTCGCGGAGGCGGACTTCTGGCTGGGCGCGAGCCTCCTTTTTGTCGATCAGCCCGAAGCGGCGATTCCCCACTTAGAGCGCGCGTCGCGGGATTCGCAGCTCAACGTCCAGGCGCAGTATTTCCTGGTGAAGGCCTATCGCAAGGCGGCGGAGGATCACTACAAAAGGATTTCGACGGTCGCGCCGGATTCCGCGCTGGTTCATTTGGTGAAGGCTCAGCTTCTGGCGTGGAAAGGGAACAACAAGGGAGCCGTGTGGGAAGCGCGCGAGGCCCTGAAGCGAGACCCCGCAGTGGAAGACGCGCATCGCCTGATCGCCGAAGCCTTCTGGCGCGAGAAGGCGTTCGACGCGGCGGCCAAGGAGTTTCAAGCCGAGCTGCGGGTCAATCCGCTGCACGGGGAATCGAACCTGCGGCTGGGAGAAATCTCGCTCGCCCAAGGCGACGCTGAGAAAGCCATCGGGTTTTTGAATCGCGCGCTGCCTTCCGGCGCCGGTCAACCGGGTGAGGCTTATCACTTTCTCGGCGAAGCGGAGCTCGAGCTTCACGACGGCGAGAAGGCCGCGGATGACCTCCAGCGCGCCGCCTCCGCGAACCCCAGCGACCCGTCCAACCACCGGCTGCTCGGCGAGATCTATCGCGCGGCGGGGAAGCTGGATCTGGCCGCGAAAGAAGACGCGCTGGCCCGTTCCGCGCCACCGGGTTCGCCTCATTAAGGTTCTGCCGGACTTATGTTAGTAGCCTAGGTCTAGCCTATGGACGTGCTCGACGGATCCGGTAGCGCCGCTCGGCCTGCCCTGGAAGCGAGCGGCGAAATCGTTGAAAAGGCAAGGCCGCCGGTCACAGACCGGCGCTACAGCGACCTTTTCCTGCTTCAGGGTGTCTCGTGTTGGCCGGCGGGTCGGGGTGTTGAAAGCGCGTCCGCCGCGCGCTCCCTCCAGGGTGATTTTGGTCTAATCTATTGACCTTGAATGACTTCGTTCGCTCCGCGGGAGTGGCAAATTTTGTCACTTTCAGGGTTGGGAAGTGTAGTGTCGAGCAAAATCGCGATCCTGTATTTTCATTAACTTACAGACCAGCGGAAAGTCGCGGCGGGTCAAAATGAGACAAATGAGACGCATGAGACAGGGCCCGATGAGCTGCCGGCTCGCTTAGTGGCTGAGGTCCTTGCGGAGTTGCTTGCTCAGCTTCTCGATCTCCTTTAACTTTGACTCCAGGTCCGCTGGAGCATCATCCTTCGTCACCTTCCTGCTCTCGCTCACAATGTCGTTGGCCAAGCCTTGCAGCTTGCTGGCCTCGTCCTGAAACTGAGTAATCTGTTTAGGTGAGCGCTCCTGGCGATGCGAGGGCCACGGTTGCACTTTCTCAGGCAGTGTATGGCTCAGATCCACTCCCGAGCCGCTCTGTTGCGCGAACGCCGTCGGTTGGTGGGTAGAGAAGAGAACGTATACCGCCAGCGCGCCGACGCCGAGCGTGATGAGAGGTCCAATCCGTTGAGTTCTCATGGGATGACTCGTCCGATCGCAGTGCCCGTCCGGTGTCCGCCAGAAACACGAACTGGCGCTCACGTCTCCGCAAGCGCCAGTGTCGTGGGCAAGCTGGTTAGAGTTAGAAGTACACCTTCAGCGCAAATTGAATGATTCTCGCGCTTTCCTGTGTACTGGTGGTGTCCCCGAAGGCCGAGTTGTTCGCCTCGCAACAGGTGCCATTGGGACCACCGAAGTCGTGAATATTCAAGCCGTTAAAGAACTCGGCGCGGAATTGCACCGAGTTCTTGCCTTCCCGGAAGGGGAAGTTCTTATACAGCCCGAAGTCGAGGTTAGAGAAGTGAGGTCCGATGGTGCTGTAACGTCCTAAGTTTCCATAGGTATACGGCGCCGGGAGTGAGTAGGCGCCGACGTTCAAGATCCGCACACCGTTCGCGGGATTCGCGGCGTCAGTGACGAAACTCGACGCCGTTTGCGGGCCACCGACGTAGTTAGGACGCTGGTTATTCGAACGCTGGCCGACGTTGGCGATGTCGCTCGGCACACCGATGTTGATCGGGAACCCGCTGTTATAGTGATAGATCCCCGTCAACTCCCAGCCGCCCAGTACGCCTTCCTCCAGCCGGTTACCGTTGCTCATGAAATGCCGGCCTTTTCCTACGGGCAAGTCGTACAGATACTCGGCGGTGAAAATGTGCGCGAAGTTATTGGCGCTGTTGCCGTAATCGCACTTACGGCACAGGTCATTCTCGGCTGAGGTACCTCCGTAGTTGTCGCCGCTGGGCGTGTCGAGGAGGTGAGACCAAGTGTAAGTGACCAGGGATTGCAGGCCGTTCGAGAACCGCTTATCCAGCTTCACCTGGAGGCCGTTGTAGTGCGAAGCGGCGACGTTGGCGTTCTCGCTCATGGAGCCAAGAGTCGGAGCATAGGTCGCCTCCGGACGCGGCTTTGGCGTCGCGAGCGAAGAGCAGGGGGTCGGCGGGCAGATCGTGCCGGGGCCCGGCAGCGGATCGTTGACGTTGAAGAACCCGCTTAGATTCTTGCCGTTATTGCCGACGTAGTTGACCTCGAGCAGCACGTCGCGAGCCAGTTCATGCTGGACGCCCAGGTTCCACTGCTCGGTGTAAGGCGTCCGGTTGTTGCGCGCCACGATGTGCTGTTCGCTGGGCGGCGTGCCGGGCGCGGGGAAGAGCGCCGGCGGAAAGTACGTCGCCAGAGGCAGATCCGGCGTGGTGGCGTTGGTTCCGTTGATGGCGGACGAGATGGCGTAGGGCCACTGGCCGCGAGGGCCTTGCCCTGCCCACGCATAGTCGCCGTTGTAGTACACGCCGGCGCCGGCGCGGATCACGGTGTGCGGACGCAACTGATAGGCGACACCGAGACGCGGCGCGAAGTTCGTGTAGACCGCGTTCATCAGGGAGCGAGGAGCATTGGCCGGCTGGCCGGTCACCGGGTTCTTCCCGGCCCAACCAAACGTGTGGCTCTCAACATAGTAGGTTCCCAGATGGTTGTACTTGTCAAACGGCCACTGGTTGTACTCCCAGCGCAACCCCATGTTCAAGGTGAGCTTTGACGTGGGCTTGTAGTTGTCCTGGAAGTACACGCCCGGAGTGTTCTGGTGGAAGTAGGCGGTCGTGTCGCCGATATTCTGCAGTCCGTCGCTCGGCAGCCCGAGGAGGAAGGAAGCAACCTCGTTTTGCGGACCGGCGGCGCCGGGGTTCTGAGGATTCTGCGTGGGCACCTGGTCAAAAGTGAAGATGTTGGTGAACAGGCCGTCGTAGTCGGAATTCATGTGTTCGAATTCCGCGCCCACTTTGATTTCATGCCTCCCGCGGATCATGGTCAGGTTACCCAGTTCCTGCCAGACGTTGGTAATAAACGGGTTACCAGTCTGGCCGGGACTCGTGTAGAACGAACCCCAGTTGAACGCCGGATACAGCGGGTAACTGGTGTTCTTGACTGGAGTCCCCGAGATGGGGTGCTGCGAGAGGAACTGGGCGGCACCGGGCGCCGGATCGTTATTGAAGACCACGATACCAGCGCGGTTGAAGCCCGACTTGAAGTCGAGAATCGTCGTGGGGCTCATGGAGTAGGTGATGCTGGCCACGCCGTTGACAAAGTCGTTGTACAGATTGGTGAAATCGATGGGCAGGCCGGAGGGGAACTTGAAGTAGTCGTGCTGGTCGGCCAACCGATAGTAGGAGTTCAACTTCGTCCCGAAAGAGTGGTCAACGCGCGCGCTCCACTGGTACTGGTTGAGTGTCTGGGGGTTGGTGTTGGAGATGTTGTTCGCTCCCCCTACCGTGGTCGCGGGATACCAGATGCCAGCGTAGGCTGCGGTAATCGGGCTAATCCGGTCGGCGCAAATCTTGTTGAGCACGCCATTGCAGGAAATCTGTTGACGTGAGTAGATAGGGTTACCCTGCGCGTCGACGCCGACTTGCGTGGTCGTAGCGGGATCATAGATGATCGGTTCGCCAGGAGCGGTGAAATCGCCGCTCAGCTCCTGGGACGTCGGGACCGTGCCGGTATTAAAGGTGTTCTGCGGGTTCTTGATCCCCTCGTAGCTGAAGAACCAGAAGGTCTTGTCCTTGCCGTTGTAATGGGGGAGGACGACCGGGCCTCCGATGGTGCCGCCGTACTGGTTCCAGCGGTATACGGTCTTCTTGACGTTGAAGTAGTTGTTAAACCACTGATTCGAGTCCAGAGCGTTGTTGCGGAGGAACTCGAAGATGTCGCCGTGAAGCTGATTCGTACCCGACTTGGTCGCCACGGCAATCGCGGCGCCTGCCGCGCGTCCGTATTCCGCCGAGGTGACGTTCGTCTGAACCTGGAACTCCTGGATCGAGTCGATACTAGGCTGCATGGCGTACTGGCCGAAGAATTCCTCGTTGTTGTAGACTCCATCCAACTGGAACATGTTGGAGCCCGACCGGTTACCGCTGATCTGGAAGTTCGACCCGGTAGCCAGGAAGGCGTTGCCGGTCGCAACTGCGCCGGGAACCAGCTCCAACAAGCCGGTAAAGCTTCTGCCGTTAAGCGGCATCTCGGTAACTGCCTGGTTGCCGACCACGGTTCCCACGGTCGCGTTGGTGGTTTCAAGTACGGGCGCGGAGGCCGTCACCTCAACTTGCTGAGTGACCTGCCCGACTTGCATCGATATGTTCACGGTAGAATCGGCGCCCACGTCAACCTTCACGTGCTCGACGATTCCCGTCTGGAATCCGGAGATTTCCGACTTGACGGAGTAGCTACCTGGAACCAATTGGCCGACGTGGTAGGTACCGACCTGACTGGTCGTGGTATGAAATGCTGTGGTGGTACCTTCGTTCGTGACCGTGACTTGAGCGTTCGGAATGGCGGCTCCCGAAGGGTCGCTGACGACGCCCGCAATTCCGCCGTAGTACACCTGGGCTTGAACGAGCCCGGGTGCTAATCCGAGTGCAACCGACAACAGGAGGCCGCTGAGTACAACTCCACGGCTGCGACACCGATCCATAAAGCCCTCCCTGTTTTCGCTAAATTCCCGACGCATCGTAATATGTACTCTACTCTGTTTTAGTCTGTCAAGAGTTGATTCTCTACAGACTTTATTAGGAGATAACTAGTACGTTCATTGGAGGAAAACTATGTATTCGGCTCAGTTGTTGTCCGGGTCTGACGAATCTGCTCTGACGAGCACCGACCGCTTCGCTTCAAGGTCGCGTAACGGAGGAGGTTGCCTTCGGCGTGAAAGGCTTGTAATGGGATGGGGTCTGGCCTTGTCCTTCGCGAACAACCAGAATCTGGTTAGCGCTGACATTCGTCAGCTTGTCCACGACGCCGCTCGGCCACTGGATTTCCACGAAGTCGGCCGTTTGGTGGTCGGCCAGCCCGAAATGAACTCGCATATCGCTTGAGGACATGAAGCTGGTGCCGGTTCGAACCCGATCGTACTGGACGAGTTTCCCGGCGCCAACCTTCACCAAGGCCCCGACGCCATCGCGATTGCTCTTGGTTCCAATGGTCTTCACTTGCAACCAGTGGCCGACCTGGTTGCCGCCATCGTTGCGCAGCAACACGGGATGATCGTCGATGCAGATGATGGCGACGTCGAGGTCACCGTCATTGTCGTAGTCGCAAACCGCGCCGCCTCGCCCCGCGATGTACAGGTCGGCCAAGCCGGTTTCGGCTCCGACCTCGCGGAATCGCAGATTGCGCAGGTTCTGAAAGAGTTGGGGACGCTGCCGATAAGGTGCTTTCATGCCTCCGCGCTTGGCCTCGAAGTAAATGTGTCCTTCGACGCAGAAGAGGTCCTTCCACCCATCGTTATCGTAGTCGATGAAGAACGTGGCCCAGCCGAGATAAGGAATCGTAGGCACTCCCACGCCAGAAGGGTACGAGATGTCAGAAAAGACGCCGTGGCCGTCGTTGTGGAACAGCGCGAAGTTGTCATCGGCGAAAGTCGTTGAAAACAGATCCATCCAGCCGTCGTTATCGATGTCGCCGATCGCCAGTCCCATGTACGACTGCTCGAGGCCGTCGCCGTTATAGGCGATTCCGGCGGTCGCACCAATCTCCTCAAACGTTCCGTTTCCCTTGTTGCGATAGAAGTAGTTCGGAGTTGAGTCGTTCATCACCACGATATCGGGCCAGCCATCGCCGTCCAGGTCTTCAAATCCGACGCTGAAGCCGTAGTAGAGCTTCTTGTCGGTCACGCCGGCCTTGTCGGTGACGTCGGTGAAAGTCCCGTCGCCATTATTGTGATACAGGGCATCGGGGGCTCCCTTGAGTCCGCGCGGCCCGCAAGCGGTGACGGGCACACCCTCAAACGAGCACTGAAGATTTGGAGGATGGTGGGTGTCGTAGTCGATATATCCCGAGACGTAAAGGTCAAGGTATCCGTCTTTGTCGTAATCCCCGAACGCCGCGCCGCCGCTCCAGACGTTATGGCCGGCGAGACCCGCCGTTGCGGTGACGTCGGTAAAAGTGCCGTTGCCGTTGTTATGGTAGAGGATGTTGGGACCGTAGTTGTAGACGAACAGGTCGACGTTGCCGTCGTTGTTATAGTCCGCGGCGACGGCGCCGCATCCCCAGCCTTTGCCCTCGACGCCCGCCTGGCGGGTCACGTCGGTAAAGGTTCCATCCCCATTGTTTCGAAAGAGATAGTTATGGGTTCGGCCGGAAGCGCGGGAGGGGTTCAGCAGATCTTCGAGCCGGGCTCCGTTGACGATGTAAAGGTCGACGTAGCCGTCGTTGTTGTAGTCGAACCAGACGCATCCCGTTCCGTTTACTTCAAGAATCGAGGTCTTGTTCTCCGCGCCGCAGATGATGAGCGGCGTGATCCCCGCTTGGGCGGCAACGTTTTGAAAAGTAACCTTCGCCGGGTTCGGTGAATCGGCGTGTGACGAAGCACTCTGAGTCGGTGAGTCCGCGAGCCAGGTGTTCGCCCAACCGAGCCGGGGCCACCTTCGTGCGCCTCCCAGTGCGAGCATGCTGTACAGGAAGTCTCTTCGACGAGAATCCAACTTGCGGCCTCCAGGACTGAGCGCAGCAGCCTAATCAGGTCCAGTCACTCCACCGGAAGGGAACCTTCGCGGATTCTGTGCCTGGCGCTGAGCGTCCTCCAAGGCATGGAGCTTCTGATAGTTGGCGGCCGCTTCCTCGGCCTCCGCATGCTGCCCCAGCCGCGTGTAGACCTGCATCAGGCTGTAGTAAAGGCCTGCATTCCGGGGCTGGACCGCCACGGCCTGCTGGAGTTCAGTCAAAGCTTCGGGAAGGCGCTTGAGCCGGATCAAGCTGTCTCCGATACCTCGTAAAGCGGTGGCATTTTTTGCGTCAAGCTCCCGGGCTTTCTGATACTGGTTCAAAGCCGATTGATAGTCGCCGCGGCGGGAATCGATGTCGGCCAACAAGTTGTAGGCCTCGACCAGCGTCGCATCCTTCTGCAAGGCCCTTTCGGCATAGGGTCGAGCCTCCTCGTAGCGAGCGAGATTCGCAAGCTGCATCCCAACCTCAAAATCGGCTCGCGCCGCATCCGGAAACTGTTGAGACGTTTCCTGGGCCAGCTTCAACGCGTTATCGTAGTCGTGCTGATCCTCGTAGGCCTCGATCAGGAGATAGCGCAGTTTGGGATCGTCAGGCCGCAAGTGTATCGCCTCAAGGAGGCATCGCTCCGCGTCCTCGACGTAATGGCCCTCCAGGTATTGTTGGCCGAGCAGCGCGAGGATCTTGGCGTCGCCCGGCCACGCCTGGTCGGCGACGCGAAGCCGTTCGATAGCATCAAGGTTGCGATCCTGGCTGACGTCGAGCACCGCCAGCGCGCTGTTCGCCTCGAAGGAGGAGGGTTCGATGTTCAAGGCTTGCCGCAATTCTCTTTCGGCTTCCTGATAACGGTTGAGCCTGAGCAGGGTCAGTCCAAGATTGTAATGGGACTCGTAGGAATCGGGAGCCAGCTTGACGGAACGCTCGAGAGGCTCGAGGGCGTCGTCGTAGAATCCGCCTCTTCCCAGCAGGACTCCGACGGCATCCAGGACTTCGGGGTCCTGGGAAGACTGGCGGAGGAATTCATCCCTGAGCTGATGCGCCGCATCGGCTTTGTTGTTGCTGACGGCCTCCGAAAGTTCAACCAGGCGCTGAATCGTCGCCTGATCCTTGCGTTTCAGGCGTTCGGCGGCACTGAACTCCGCCTTCGCTTGCTCGGACCGGCCGGTTTTCTGGTCGACTTTGCCGAGCTGGTAATAAAGTGAACCATCCCACGGCGTCTGTTGCAGCGCCGATTCAATTCTGATCCGCGCCTTATTGAAGCTTCCCTTGTCGAAGTACTCCTGGCCCAGCCGCTGGTTGGTGTCGTAGATAGCGGGTCCTAGTTGCAACACCTTTTCGTAAAACAGAATTGAATGGTCGATGTCTCCGGAGGACTGCGCAATACGCGCCAGAAAATAACAGGTGTAAGCGTCGGTCGGATCGAGCTGGTGCGCCTTCTGAAACTCGCCTTCGGCCTCGTGTGTCTGGTTAAGCTTCCACAAGGCGTAGCCTAGATAGTGATGCAAGCTTGCGACCTGCGGGGCCAGGGCAACCGCCTGGCGCAGGAGCGGTACCGCTGAAGAATACTGCGCGTTGCGAATCCGTGCCGCCGCAGCCTCGAAGAGATCTCGAGCATTGGCATTTGAAGCGGCTTGAGGATTACTTCCAGACGGCGGGCTGCCACGCGAGTCCGTAGAGGCTTGAGGAGCCTGGGCCGGACACCCAATCGCGACCAGTAAAATTGTGGCGCTCAACCATGTCCCGATGCGACGCGACTTGCCCGACATAGTGAACAGTCTAGAGCAGGTCCCAGAGAGCTGACAATAGGCAGCATTGTGTGACTGATCCGAGCACCGAAGAATTCTGGAACGTAAAGAAAATGAGTTCGGCTCTCCCGGTCTTGACGGTCGAACCGCTTCTCCGGCGTGGCATCTTTTGGTCGCGGCGCGCAGTCGCTATGGCAGTTTCGCCGCGAGGATACGTAAGGTCAGGATTTGGTGAGGCGTCAACTGCACTTCCACCGAATGACCGTTAACCTTGAGTTTCTCCTGGTTTTCCTCGGCGGCATTGGCCAGCCACGCGCCCTCGACCCTGAAGAGGGGGAACGTCAGGCGCGCGGTTGTCGCCATACCGCCGGTTTCGAGCAGGCGTATGACGGTTCCGTTTCCGTCCTCGGCCACCTTCCAATCTTCGACGGCCACGTTTGCGGTGTCGACTTGAAGGAAACTCGTGGGCGCCGTGGCGAGCGGCCGCTCCGGATTCCCGAACTTGTCGTTACTAATCAGGTGCCCAAGCTCCAGGGGAGTCATGGCCGCGCGGCCAAACCTCGCGAGGTCGGCGGGCGCGAGGTCACGCCCACTCGTCAACGTGTAACGAAAGACGAAGTCGCCGCTCTGCACGCGCCGGAAATTGGTGTGCCAGTAATTGTTCAGCGCGTAGGAGAAAATTGTCCCGCTCTTCGGTTCGAACTTTTCCGGCCAGGTGCCACGATTGATGTCGCCCAGTGTGACCAGCGGCGCATCGATGGGCACGATGCCAAGGCTCACGCCGGAGGAAGCGACCTCGACCCAGTGCTGCACGGTGAACCAGGCGACGTTGGCCCCTTTGAGCAGATCGCGAGCCGGATCTACCCACCCGTTCTGGATTTCGTAACTGAAGTCGGGTGGAGTTGTTGCAACCGGGAAAGCAAAATAGACCGCCTCCTTGCTGTTGACCGGGTCCTTGTGGACTCGGTTGATGATCTCGATCTTCCTCTCACGATCAAAAAGAATGACTTCAGACTCGATGGACGGCGCATGCGGCCCGCTCGTTTGGTAGGTCAACACCTCGCCGTACGACGTCTTCCGCACGCTCGTCACGCGGCCGCCACTCGATGCCGTGACGGTGAGGCGCGCGACAGGGAGCGGCTTGCGCAGGTAAATCAGTTGCGTCTCGCCGTCGCCGCCCGAGACGTACAAATACTGATTGAATCGGTAAGGGCTCGAGGCATCCACCAATTCGTGGCCGAGCTGTTTGTCGTAGACGCTCTTGATCGCTCCTGCCGCCGGGTCCACCTCGATCCGATAGTAGTCGTTCTCAATCACGTCGGAGGCCGGCAACGCCGTCTCGCCCGGAGGCGCCGGGGCGTGCTCTCGCCGGCTCACCACCTGGTAGCAGCGATAGCCGAGCGAAGGCACGTCGCGAGCGAGAAACCTCACGTGATCGTAGCCCGAATGGTGGGCGAGCACATCCACCGGCACAGGGGTGTGGTCCGGATACTCGAGAATGACCTCGCCGGCGTCAAGGTCAGTTTCAACCAGTTCGCTGCGGGTCCAATCGAGCGAGTTGAAGACCACCATCGCGGTGGCGGGAACGTGAATCTGGTCCGCCAGTTGGCTGAGCGCTTGATCGAGGATGGCGCTGACGCGCAGGCGGCCGTCCACCGCGAACTGGTCCTTGGCGGCAAATTGGCGGATGGTCTCCTCGCTGTCGGGCCGCGAGTATCCACCCCAGGAAGTGAACGTGTGTTCGGCGTAAAGAACCAGATCGTCCCACATGTGGCGAACCTGTCCGGCGGGACCTGCAACGGACGGGTGGAGGAAGGTGGCAATCGTCGACAGTTTCTCGGCCGAGGGCGCGCGCTGCTGGCTCGAGCGGTCGATCGCAAGGTAATGCGCATCCGTGCCGTAGCCATCCTCCCAGTAGGGACCCCCGTCACCGACGACCGTGGGGAGTTCGGAGCCATAGTGCTGTTCGAGGTAGCGCATGTAATCCGGAAAGGTCGCAAGAATCATCTTGGGATAGGCGTATTTGGAGTCCCACCTGTGAACAAACTCGGGCTCCCCCGGAATCAGATCAGTATTCTCGACCTGGCTACCGTACATCAGGACGGCGTCCGGTTTGTACGAAGGCGAGTCGTATTGCTGGAAGAACGTCGGGAGTGACTGCTCGCACGCCGCTTCCTGTGCCGGCACCCCGCAAACAAACGAGAGTTGGAAGTACTGCCGCGAATAGGACATCAGGACCTTGCTGCCGTCAGGGCCCTGCCACCAGAACGGGGATTCCTCATTCCAGCGTCCGTAAAGCAGAATTGGCGCGCGATCGTTGTTGCTCGCGGCCAAGAAGTACTTGATACCGAGGGCGCGCAAGACCGAAGGATAAGACCACGTGTAGCTGGGAACATCGGTAATGTTGACGTAGTCGAAGGGAATTTTCTGCTCGCGGTGCAGCCGGTACGAATAGGCCGTCGAGCGGATCAGCTCTTCGAGCGTGGGGTAGCCGGTCATGAGATTCGCGAGCTGTGCTGGAACCGCGATCTTGCCGTCGCGCACGAATTTGAAAAGCCGGTCACGCGCCTGGGAGTTACGAGAGGCGAGATACTGCCGCACGATCCAGGAGCCGTCGAGGCTGAACCGCATCTCCGGATGAGCGTCGATCTCATCCAGCAGCTTATCGATGTTCCGGTTGTGAATCTCCGCCACTTTCCCCTGATAGTCCGTGAAGCCGATGTCGAGATGCGCGTGTGGGGCGACGTACGCCGTCCACTTGCGCTGCGGAACCAGAGTCAGGTGAGAGGTGTGCGTCGCGTCATTCACGCGGAGAGTGATCTCCGCGTCCGCCGGTCCGCTTAACTCGGGGATCGGCAACTGCTGCCTCGACTGGCCGAAGTCAGACCCTGCTGCGAGCGAGCTACGAAGCTGCCGGCCGGCCACGGAAAGGGTGACGTCCCCGTTGCGCATGGGTTCGTCAAGCGTAACCGTGACGTCCGCGAGCTCCGCCACGCCGTCATCTTGCTGGATATAGAAGATGGTTGGCTCCACGCTGACTCGCGGTTCGCCGGGCGGTTTCCCTGCCAGGTCTTGCGTTAGGCGGAGGGCGTCGTAGGCGAGCCATGAATCGCCCTCGCCTTTCTTGGGATCATCGACGGCTGTTAGAACCAGCATGTTCTCTCCCGACTTGAAAAAGCGCGTGGGGAGCTCGAACTGCTCCCGATCCACGCCGTAGATCGGAGAGTCCACGCCGAAGTCGCCAGGGTAGTAATTTACTTTGCGATGGAAATAGAACTCGCCTGACCTGCCGTTGAGCTCGACTCGTAGGGCAGGCACTCGTGAATGGGACAGAATAACGGAGACATCCAGCCGGAAAACCCCTCTGGGCGGACCATCCAAATTGAAGAGTATCGTGAACGGGTGCGGCCGTCCTGCCGCGTCCTTATTTGCGGAGCCAGGCTGCTCAGCCGGCCAGTCCTTGGTTGGGTCGCTCTTGCCGACCGTGAAAACCGGGTTGTACTGAGGGTTGAAAAAGTCACCGTGCGCCTTGAACTCGAACGAGGACTGGTCGAACTTGCCAATCGTCCACACGGTGCGCTCCGCCGCCGCGAGCGAAGGCGCGACTGTGAGGCCGGAAACGATCACCCCAAGAATGAGAACCCAGGCCTTGCAGCTACAACGCATGACAGCCTCGCCTTCAGAGGGCATCGTATATCCGTCACTCAAAACCGGCCATATTCCCGATAGGCGTCCAAGGGAGGAACGCCACGCAGGACCGCTTTGCGCACGAGATTCTCTGTAGCCATCACTTCCTCGGACCGCTTGAGAACCTCCAACGTGACGTCGTGCGGAATAACCAGAACTCCATCCTTGTCGCCGACCACAAAGTCCCCACGATGCACCGTCACTCGGCCGATCCGGATGGGCTCGCCATAGGAAACGACTTTCCACCGCCCGACTACGTCGAGTGGTGTGCGGTAACGGCAAAACACCGGGAACCCCAACTTCAGAATGTAGTCGATATCACGGGCGCCGCCGTCGATTACCGCGCCGCGCGCCCCACGATACTTCGCGGACTCGGCGGAGAGTTCCCCGAAGTGGGCGCTGACCGAGTCGTGGGATTGGGAGACGATGACGTCGCCCGGCTTCAAGTCGCCGAGCATCTTCAACACCGGGACGTAAACCTCTTCGGGGTCTCGGCTTTTTGTGGACTGGCCCTCGACGGTCAACGCGATGCCCGCGACGCGGTGTTCGATCGTCAAGCCCTGGATTGCGTTGGGCAGCGCCTGGTCGTGATAACCCATTTCGTCGAGGACGTCCGAAATCGCTCCGGTATAAATTGCCGAGAAGCGGTGGCAAACGTCGTCGACTTCAAAGTCGACCGACGGATTCTTATGATTCGCCATTCGTGTCTCCTCGCGGTCGCGGATAATTCAGGCAACTCTTCAATCCGCGGGCATAAGTCCGCCTGCTGCAACCCGCACTGGTTCGCGAGACTCGCTGCGGCCTCGCCCCTTGATCAGAATCTCCCCCGGCGCGCAACGGACATCGTCCACTTCGTAAAAACGCGGAGAAACTGCCGTCAGAAAAGCCACATAGTCCACGGTCTTGCGGCTGCGAGCCGGTATCACCGAGAAATTTGGCGCCCCGAAGAGGGGTCCGTTGGCGAAGGCTTCGCGCCGGCCCACCGGAAACGGCGTGGATCCGAACTCCAGTCCCCGCGCCTGCGTCCGGCCGCTCCAGGGCGCGTCGGCCCTCGCCTTGTTTTCCTCCCAAATGGCGGTCCACGGAAAATCGACGCGCGCGAAGCAGTACCCAAGCAAGAGGTGCTCCGCCGCATTGAGAGCGGCGATGTACTCCTGATTGCGATGTGGATCCATCAGCACCGTAGCGACGAATCCCCGCCCCGCGCGGATAAACGGCTGCCGGAGGTCAACCGAAGCCCCGGACGTCCTCGGAGCATGAGGCCACTGGAAATTCTTCGAGGAATCGAGCAATGCTTTGCCCTCATAGCCATGGGCAAAGGTCCGGGCGCGCGTGCCCGAAAGAAATACGCGGCTGCTGTCCGGCGTGAGAAACGGAGGGCCCAGCGTCACGTGTTGTGTCCAATGACAGAAGTGATCGGCTTTCGCTTCGTTCATCACTGTTTCTCTGAAATAGACGACGGACTCGCCACGACGGATCTTGATGCGGCGATGAAATCGCAGGCGCGCCGCGGGAAGTCGAACGGCCAACTCGAGCTCGGCTTCCCGCCGGCTCACTCGCGCTCGAACCTTTCGCCATCTCAGGCTTGGCGCCTCACCGTGGATCGAGAGTCCCTGTTGAGCTTCTTCCTCGGAGGGTGCGCCAAAGTAGTCGAGACAGAGGTTGTGTCCGACAATGCCCGAGATCATTCTGCCGACGGCCGGCGTGCCGTATACGGTCGCGTGAGCTTTTCCCCGATACCGATAAGGTTCGATCGTCTTCCAGGGAGGAATCCAAAGAGGATTCATGGTTGGAAGTCCGGACCCGTCTCGAAATCGGAACTCCGCAATGTGCCCGCCGCCCACCAGTGTGACCAGTCTGATCAGATCGTTCTCGAGGACAAACGCCTGCCGGCTGTGCCACGACGATGGCTGGCAAACCAGATCTGATGATGTTGGCACTCGACGACTCCAGGCCAATGAGGTTTACGCCTTCGTCGCGCCGGTTCCTGAATCCTGAAAAGCCATGCCGCCGACCGGAACGAGCAATCCGCCCTCGACCATCACGGCCGACCCCGTGACAAACGAAGCGAGATCGCTGGCAAGAAAGACGATGACCCGCGCCACCTCCTCGGGACGGCCCATCTTGCCGCGAACGTGCAGGCGGTCGCACGCCTCCAGCACCTTCGCGGGGTGCGGATCGAGTTCGGCGGCCCAATGCAGCATCGGGGTGTCGATTGCTCCGGGCAGGACGCAGTTCGCGCGGATGTTCTGCTTGCCATAATCGAGCGCCAGACAACGTGTGAGTCCCAAAAGCCCGTGCTTGCTCACGACGTAGTGAACGGAGTTGCGCTGCGCCGCGACCGACTGCACTGATCCGGTGATGACGATCGCTCCGCCTCCGCGCTCGATCATGCGGGGGATGGCGTACTTCGACATCAGGAATGCGCTCTTCAGATTCACGTTCATCACTTCATCCCACTCCTTTTCGGAGAGGGTCGTCACCGTTCCATACCGCTGGATTCCCGCATTGTTCACCAGGACATCGATGCCTCCGAGTTTGCGCACGATCTCGCGAACGACAGATTCCACTTGCGCCGCAACACTCGCGTCGGCCTGAAAGAACTCGCCTCGCTGCTGCTTGCGGCGCAGCTCGCCGAGGGTGTTTTCGCCCGCTTTGGCATCACGGTCCACGATGGCGACCGCGGCATGCCGGTCTGCGAACTCACGCGCGCAAGCCTGACCGATGCCCGACCCGCCCCCGGTGATTACCACTACCTTATCCGTGAAATCCATTTTGTCCTCCTTTGATTGCTCGCCATCCGGAGGTTGGTCCAGCCCGCGAGCAACAAGAGCTGAATCGCGGCACGGGATTGGCGATTCAAGCCTATCGCGGAAGGAATGTCGAAGCTCCGAAATCCGCTAAGACGTAGACTAACCCAGCCTCGCGGCCAATGCGACGGTAACGAAACCCAGGATCAGGAAGCCGATCCCGGCTAACATCAGCGCGGTGGTCTTCGTCCTCGCGCCCCTCCATTCACCAGTGGCAAATCCCCAGACGTTCGAGCTGATGATGATCACCGACATGAACAGTGGCCATCCGAGAACCGGGCCTATCGCCGCCAGCCGCGTCGCCGCGTCGCCGTAAAGCGCCAGGCTACCCGTCCACAAAAGACCCATGACGGCGCCCAACAACCAATACAAACCCGTGCCCGGAAGCGCGAAGAGCGGGAAACTACGGTTCTTGCGCCATAAGTAAAAGCAGTAGGCAAGATAGGGAACCATCGTCGACGTGAGCAGCGGCGGCCAAACAACATCGGCGCGATGCGCGGGGCCGACACCCTGCTGGGCAGCTTGGTTCATCAGCGGACTGCCCATCGCCAGCGCGATATTCACCAGCGGTGAAAGCGCTCCCGCGAGGATGCAGAGGAGCAAACCCGCGCTGAACCGTGACCCAGGCAGGGAACCCTTCGCAGCAGCCGTTTCCAGCGCGGCATCACGGTTCTTCTTGCTACTGGCTAATCCGCAGCAACCCGTGCCGACCAGAATCGCGGCAACGCCGCCGATAACGGTGGTACCTTTCGGAGTCAATACTTCACTCGAGTGCAGGAAGATCAAGGGCACAAGAGAACCCAGTGCCGTTGAAAGGCCGATCGTCACAGCAAAGCCGATGGAGAATCCGACGGCGGCGAGCGCCAGCCCGAAGAAGACCTGCGAGAGGCCTACACCGAATCCGAATGCAATCAGCAGCAGGATCAGCCCGGCACTGGTGCTCTGATACAAGCGCAGCAGATGAGGCACGGTGAGGAAGGCCAGCAGCCAGGGTGTGATGAACAGGGCTACGACGGCCCAGACTGCCCAAATGTTTTCCCATTTCCACCGCGTCGTGTATTTCGTGGGCGCGGCAAAGCTCCCATTGACCAGCCCTGCCGCCAAGGCGATCAGTACTCCCAAGCTGACATCGCTCCTATCGTGTTTCCAGCGCCGGCAAAAACATCGGCGGCCGACGGGAGCGTATCACCGCGGTTCTAGGCGGGCAAGTCAACGTGGAGCAGCTCACATCGGGTTTTTCGGACGTGCCTTGCGTGGCCTGATCGCAGCCGGTAGCGGTCCAGAATCGCGTTTGAGCCGATCCTAGCAAGACGCCCAAGGGGATCGAACTCGCGCACACCATGGAACAGTTGCTGGCGGAACGAAGGCTCAGAAAACCGAGAAGCCGAGCCGACGGCGGATGAGCGCTGCCGCGAGAGAGCGCCTCAGTGAGGCGAAACGAAAGTGGTGGGCCGAGCGGAGGAAGAAGGCGAAGGGGGCCTGAAAACCACGGTTCGACCTGGAGCGGGTGGCCTGTTGTCCGCAATAATTCCGTGCGCCCCCGATTCGCAGTTCAAGTGACGACAATGTCCGGGGAAATTCCAAAAGGGCGAGGTTTTTTTGCGGAACACGGCCCTTCTCTTCAGGAGGGTTGAAAACGTAAGGAAGGTGTCCTGACTTCCGTTAGAGGTTGAGCGACGGTTCTCTGACCCGGTTCGGATAGAATCGGGTTGGGAAAATCTCAAAAAAGGAGAACCGTCGTGGAGAAACCATATCACATCGTGGGGAAGG
>Ga0209167_10000479_pt1 | contig 29093 bp, 26 predicted proteins | sample Coa_R1_9_FD_187154 | JGI IMG/M metagenome (GOLD analysis project Ga0209167, IMG submission 187154) | Surface soil microbial communities from Centralia Pennsylvania, which are recovering from an underground coalmine fire - Coalmine... | ecosystem: Environmental > Terrestrial > Soil >...
TGTGAACTCTTGGCTTAGATCAGCCTGTTATCCCCGGCGTACCTTTTATCCGTTGAGCGATGGCCCTTCCACGCAGAACCACCGGATCACTAGATCCCACTTTCGTGCCTGCTCGACCTGTGTGTCTCGCAGTCAACCCGGCTTATGCTCTTGCACTCCACGGCGGGTTTCCAATCCGCCTGAGCCGAGCTTTGAGCGCCTCCGTTACCATTTGGGAGGCGACCGCCCCAGTCAAACTACCCGTCTGGCCGTGTCCTCCACCCCGTCGAGGGGTGCAAGTTAGAGCGACAGAACTATCAGGGTGGTATTTCACCGTTGCCTCCCCCTCAGCCGAAACCGAGGGTTCCCAGGCTCCCACCTATCCTACGCAGACAGGACCGTTACTCATGACCAGAGTGCAGTTAAGGTGCACGGGGTCTTTCCGTCTAGATGCGGGCATCCGGCGTCTTCACCGGAACCACAAATTCGCCGAGCCGCTCGCCAAGACAGTCGTTCGATCGGTACGCCATTCGTGCAGGTCGGAACTTACCCGACAAGGAATTTCGCTACCTTAGGCTTAGTGTTAGCTGCATGTCGCCATGCAGAACGGACTATATCTTCTCCGACGCCGATGTGGCGCCGGAGTCTGGCGTGTAGTCTCTGAGGATTCTGTCTATTACCTGTTGCAAGGGCCGTTTCCGGGCCTTGTCTTTCGCAACCGGGTTCAACGCGTATGCCTTCTCGACGATTCGCGCCATCCCCTTGGCGGTATGGTGTTCCCTGCGTTCCATGGCCTCGACAATCTCACAAAACCGGTCGTAAACCAGCTTGCGAGGGGCGAATCCCATGTGAGTTCGCAGAAAAGGCACCACTTTTTCAGCGATGCTTCTCCGGCTGGCGATGGCATAAACGAGCACGCGCTCGTTTCCTTGTTTCGGAAAAATCCTGCCACCACCAAACATCGCCCTAGCCAACTCCAGCAGTTGCGGATAGGCCCGGTGCTGATACAGGAAAAATTCCGGGTCTACGTAATAGCCGAACTGGGCCGTGGGATGTTCTTTTATGGAGACGCAAACTGAACCCTCGCCTTCGATAAAGCCTGCGAGGAACCACCTCTGTTGCTCAGTAAAGGACAGTCTTTCCTGCTGATAAGCTGCAGTCATGGATTTTCACCTACTCGGTACCACGACATACACCAGCTGTTCCAGCAAATAGCCAGATTTAGTAACGGCCATCCAGTAGCAGGATTACCGTTATAGTTACGGCCGCCGTTCACCGGGGCTTCAGATCAGGCCTTCGTTGCCTTGCGGCAACTAAGCCCTCCCTTTAACCTTCCGGCACTGGGCAGGCGTCACCCCCTATACGTCGTATTCGACTTAGCAGAGAGCTGTGTTTTTGTTAAACAGTCGCCGAACGCATTTCACTGCGGCCCCCTCGGGCTATAAACCCTAGCGGGGCACCCCTTCTCCCGAAGTTACGGGGCTAATGTGCCTAGTTCCTGAGCGAGCGTTCTCTCGAGCGCCTGTGGATATTCACCTTGTCTACCTGTGTCGGTTTGAGGTACGGGCGCCAAGCGAACTCCTTAGAGGTTTTTCCCGGCAGCGTGAAATCAGAGACTTTGTGGCCGTGTGGCCTGGGACCCGGTCTGACCGTTGAATGACCCCGTGGATTTTCCTGCGGGATCCGGCTTACACCGAGCCATCGGGACGTCCATCACCCGACTCCCCTATCCTTCTGCGTCACCCCATCGTCAAACGTTCGCGTGGCGGGGCAGGAATGTTGACCTGCTATCCATCAGCTACGCCTTTCGGCCTCACCTTAGGACCCGCCTAACCCTGAGCGGATTAACCTTCCTCAGGAAACCTTAGACTTTCGGCGACACGAGTTCTCATCGTGTTTATCGCTACTTATGCCGGCAGAGTCTCTTCCGTAACGTTGAGTAGTCCTCACGGTCTACCTTCAGACTTTACAGAATGCTCCCCTACCAAATCTAGAGATTCGAATTCAGAAGTTGGAAGTTAGAGCTTCAAAAAAAAAGGCCAAAAAACTCGATTAGAAATTTGGCTGCTCTTTGTTTTCTGTAGCTTACGTCGATTTCTAATTCCCATAGACTCGATTAGAAATCGCTTCGTTCCGACCTCCTAAACTTCTCAATTCGAACCTCTAGAATTTCACATCTTCGGTGACAAGCTTGAGCCCCGTTGGATTGTCGGTGCGTGAGCACTTGACCAGTGAGCTGTTACGCTTTCTTTAAAGGATGGCTGCTTCTAAGCCAACCTCCTGGCTGTCTGTGCGCCCACACGTCCTTTCCCACTTAGCTTGTACTTGGGGACCTTAGATGGCGATCTGGGTTCTTTCCCTCTCGACCACGGAGCTTATCCCCCGTAGTCTCACTCCCGAGTTACTGTTCACGGCATTCGGAGTTTGATTGGATTCGGTATCCTGGATGGGACCCTAGTCCATTCAGTGCTCTACCACCGTGGCAGATCACACGAGGCTGCCCCTAAAGGCATTTCGGGGAGAACGAGCTATCACGGAATTTGATTAGCCTTTCACCCCTACCCTCAGCTCATCCGAGCGATTTTCAACTCACAACGGTTCGGTCCTCCAGCTGCGGTTAAGCAGCCTTCAACCTGGCCAAGGGTAGATCATCCCGCTTCGCGTCTATTCCCACAGACTTGTCGCCCTATTCGGACTCGCTTTCGCTTCGGCTCGCTTTACGCTTAACCTTGCCTGGGAGAATAACTAGCCGGCTCATTAAGCAAGAGGCACGCCGTCAGGCATTTGCGCGACCGAAGTCACGCCATAGCCCTCCGACTGCTTGTAAGCATACGGTTTCAGGTTCTATTTCACTCCCCTCGCAGGGGTGCTTTTCACCTTTCCCTCACGGTACTTGTTCACTATCGGTCGCCAACGAGTATTTAGCCTTGGAGAGTGGTCTCCCCAGATTCCCACGAGATTGCACGTGTCTCGTAGTACTCAGGATACCGCTTCGAGTCCGGTAAGCTTTCGGTTACAGGGCTATCACCTTCTTTGGCCCCGCTTTCCAGCAGGTTCACCTAGCCTCCGGATTGTTAACTCTACTTATGCGGTCCTACAACCCTCCGGTGCAAGCACCGAAGTTTGGGCTGTTCCGATTTCGCTCGCCGCTACTCTCGGAATCTCGTTTGATTTCTCTTCCTCCAGGTACTGAGATGGTTCACTTCCCTGGGTTGACTCGCACCCGCCTATGGATTCAGCGGGCCGTATACTGAGTTCATCAGTATGGGTTTCCCCATTCGGAAATCCCCGGATCAAAGCCTGCTTGCGGCTCCCCGAGGCTTATCGCAGCTAGCCACGTCCTTCATCGTCTGTTGGCGCCAAGGCATCCACCGTACGCCCTTAGTAGCTTGACCATAAAACTCACCTAACACGTCCCAGTTTGCACCAGGACCCAGAGTGCATCGCAACGAGGACTCTTGCAATCCCTCGTCAAAACGCACCTGAGCGCTTGCGCCCGTGCGGAGAGTTCGCCTTTCCACATGCGCTACTTGAGCAAAACTTGCGGATATTGCGCCGCACGCACTTGAGATCGTGCTGCGCAATGCCACTTCCTTCAGTTGTCAAAGAACTGTGCCCTGAAAAACCGCTTCAGGACTCTCCGCTCCCGGCGGAGCCGCCGCGCTCGCAAAACTGGCGTGACGGAAAACAAAAAACCCGGCGTCAAGCGCCGGGCGATTCCTTCCACAGCATTCCTTGGAAGGACTTGCTCGAAGCTCGACTGCTTTCTATCCGGTATTCGTAACCAACCCCACCTCGCTACTTCAGGGGAGATGACCGGCCCGCCGGGTCTTCCGGGCGTGCCCGGTCTTCCGACATCAAACAAGTATACGTATTTCCCCCGATTCGTCAAGTAGGATGCAACAATTTTTTACGGGGTTTTCCCGCTTGCCCTGTGAATTTCACCGCGTCTGAGGAAAAACAAGGCTATTGAAGTCGAAACATTCCGTCAAACACTGTGGCGACCCAAATCGAGCGGAAGGGAGATTTATGATTGCGTCGCGCGCAGACTTCGATGTCCTCTAGACCCAACTGCCAAGTTCCAACGATAACTAAGTCGTAGCGAGCTGCTTCTCGTGGAGCGTATTTGGCAGCCTTGTTTCCGATAGCATTTTCAATCCAACCTGGATGCGCTGATTCCCAGTAGTTCAGGACGGGGCGAAACGTATTCCGGTGCTCGGTGGGAATGCGTGCAAAGATTATCCAATCGACTGCCTCGGCAACGTCCGGCGCCAATCCGTCGAGCACCTCAGGGCTAAGATCCAGATGATTTCTGCTCGTATCTTTGGTCAAGCTTTCGATAGCTACCTTTGTAAGTTTTTCGATCTGTTTCTGGCTCACCCCCCGGATCAGACCCTTCTCTGTCAGAGCATATGCGATGTTGTAGCCCGTGATTTGGGGTGTCAGTTGTTTCCCGAGGTCTCGCTCGAACCTCGCTAAATTGCCGTTGTCCTCCCTCTTGGCGTGCTCGGAGCACTCCGGAATTGAGGTGACCTCCACTTCCTTTTGCTGAAATTTCCCTGACGCGCTAACCAGGAGACAATCGGGCGGGTCATTGGAATTGTTTTGGGCGTAGTAATCAGTCCCGTCGAGCTTATTGAGCTCACCCGCGAGTCTTCGAGCCGCCTTCAATTCCACCCCTTTTTGGTGAGAGTTCACGGCGCGCGTTCCTTCACGAATTCGGAATCTTTTCTACTTTGGGCTCTTTAGCTGCGGGAGAAGCGTGGCCTTGAAGCTCGGGGGATCGCCTGGGCGCCCAGCAGTTTCTTGCACCCATTTCGGCGAGTACCAAGAGCCATTCACCCTGACCAAGATTTCGTCTGCGGGGACATGTTTGAATCCACACCTGGCATCCTCGAGCGTCATCGAGTGCGCCATGCGGAACGAAACCGGCGGACCGGGCAGGCTAATCTTTGAACCGGTCGCTTCTCCATCAATATACAGGACGAACGAGCACCCGTAATACGATGAGAATTGCACCTGGAACGGGTGCGCTGCTAAAAAGGCTGCTTCCTTGTCTTTTGCGGCGGCGTCTTGGGCGCGCTGCTCCGCCTCTGCAGCGGCAGTCCGGGCGCGAAGCGCGTCCAGGCGTGCCTTTATTGCAGCGTTTTGCGCTTTGACTCGCGCGACTTGTTGTTCCCGACATTGTTGCAACTCACGAGTGGGATTGAGGGGCGGTTCCGAACCGATCGGCTGCCTGTCTTCTTTTCCCTCCGCCAATTCGAGCCAATAATTGCCGTAAATCCCGAAATCCGCGACAGCAACCCGTGGGTCAAATGCAAGCTGACCGTCCTCGCACCATCGGGGGATGGAACTTGTCACGTCTGGGTAAGCCGCTAGCGCGAGTGCATCTGCTTGGTTGGTGTCGGATCCGGCCTCGGAGTCAACTTTACTGCTCCAATCTAAGGCGCCTGACAGGTATGAGATCCCTTTCCGTGCGTCTTGCACCCGCCTAGTGTGGTCCAGTGGAAAGATTCTCCAGTGCGAAGCATAGTCCTCAACTGCGGCATCGGCATCCGCAAGCCTCGAGCGAACCATAAGAATCGATTCGTACTGCATCCCCGAGTGTAGTCGAATTAAGGCGTCCTGCGCATTCTGCCATACTGCTTCATCCGAGAAGTATTTAAAAGAACAGGCTGCGCAAGCCGACAGTATGATGATACCGCCAGTGATTAAAATACTTTTCATATGCATCTTGAATATAGCTTCTTGGCGGCTCGCGTCAAGAACCTCGTATGTTAAGCCGTCAGTCGGAGAGCTCTTCGTGGTCCAGGTTGCAGGCGAGGGGCGTGAGCGATTCGGGGTCGTGCGGGCGGGAACGGATGCAGGCGATTTGCAGCGGCGCGTCCCAGTCGGGATTGGAGATCATTACGTGAATCGCCAGCGTGCCGTCGCTTTCCTCTTCGCAGCGCAGTAGAATCGAATCCCAAATTTTTTGCAGCCCGTCCTGGCGAATCAACTGGCCCACCGCGATGAACAAGCCATTCGAAGGAAAAAGCGCGTCGTTCTGATGAGCCTCGCAACGCGTGACAAAAAACGGGCCGGGCGACCGGATGCGGTTCTTTTCCGTTTTCATCACGCGGATTTTGTCTTCGCGTGGATTCGAAGAGAATTTACCGGGGAATTTGTCGCTCTGTCTTCGCGCGTCGCTGTGAGGATTTTCGCTTGAGTCTGTTTCCATGTCAGCGCGACCGCCGGTGGTAAGTTGTTCTCTCAACTAGATATGTATGTGCTGTATGCATACAACGCATACGATGAGTTGAGAGATATTTCTTGTCAACAGAAATTCCCTCACGCACCATGACGGAATGAGAACAAAGCCGCCGCGCGAATTGAACGTGCCGGTCAGCTTTCGCATCCCGCTGGAGCAGTTGCACGAAATCGAGGAAGCGGTGCACAAAGAAGCGCGCCGGCATCGCACCGACCTACTCGAGTTCGTTTGGAACTGGGCGTGGGACGAATACAAGAAGGCCGGCTCGCTGCAGGGGCTGCTCGCCGGCACGCGCACTCGCCGTTATTCGCGGCGCGTTTCTGAGGAATTGCAGGATGAGCTTTACACCGCGCTGGCGACGATTTTGGAGCGAGCGCCCAGCGCCGTTATCGAAGATGTCGCGCGAACGCTGACGCAGCGCGCCGGAAAATACGGTTCCGAAAAATAGCGAGCGCTTGAGTTATATTTCCTAGCCTTTGCGATGCTTGAAGAATTCCACCTGGCGCAATCGCTTTTCCGCCTGCGCTTTTGATTTGTACGGCCCGCCAAGATTTTTCCCGCTCTCGGAAAGCACCTTATAGCCGCCCTTAACTTTTTTGATCACTTCGCCCTCCTTCGAACCAAGCATCTCCCTATAACCCGCGAGAGTCAATCGGTTGAAAACGGGAAAAAACGGACCAGTCGCGTAAGTTCGTTGACTTGCCAGGGCGAGCGGGCCTAGCATGTGTGAATCGAGATATAGCGCAGTGAGCGCGTTTCGCCGCGGGTGGCGGTGACACGATATGGCCAATTTTGCCGAACGCGATAAGCCGAATCCGTCGCAAAATCCCTGGCGCGATGAGCGTCCGCCATCGCCGCACGTGCTCAAACTGGCGCTGATCGCCGCGGCAATCATTTTGCTCATCGGTATTTTGGTTTACCTGAAAGCGCGCCACGCGCCTCCCGCATTGCACGATGAGTTGCAGCTGCGCAACGCGCCAAACGCACCATTATTGCAGGCCCCGACCTCCGGAATTTGTGCACGCCAAGCATTCTTAGCCTAATTAGGAATAGAGGAGGCAGCCATGAATTCTTCCGCGGACAATCACCTCAACACGGTTCTGATTACCGGCGGAACCGACGGCTTGGGGCGCGCCGCGGCCATTTTGCTGGCGGAAGAAGGCTACCGCGTTTTTGCTGCGGGACGCGACCCGCAAAAGCGCGCTGCCCTCGAGCAATTCGCGGAAGAGCATGAATTGCCGCTGGAAACGCTGGATCTGGACGTCAACTGCGACCATTCCGCGGGACGCGCGGTTGCTGAAATAGAACGGCGCGCTGGCGCGGTGGACGTGCTGGTGAACAACGCGGGAATCGCCATTGTTGCCGTGATGGAAGAAATATCGCTGGATGATCTGCGCAAGCAAATGGAAACCAACGTTATCGCCGCGGTGCGCATGGCACAGCAAGTTCTCCCGTCGATGCGCGAACGGCGCCGCGGCCGGATTATCAATATGAGTTCGATCGCCGGCAAAACTTCGAATCCGCTGCTGGGACCTTACAGCGCCAGCAAGCATGCCGTAGAAGCGATCTCTGACGCGATGCGCATGGAACTGGCGCAATTCGGCATTCACGTGGTGCTGATTGAACCCGGATTCATCCCCACGAACATGGGCCAGGCGAGCGCCGAGCTTTCCACGCGCTACGTGCAGAACGCGGGCGTCAGCCCGTATGCGCGGACCTATAGCGGATTCCTGCAAATGTGGCGAAAGGTGATGAACCGAGCGCGCAGCAAGCCGGAAGATTGCGCGCGGGTCGTTCTGCAGGCCATTCGCGCCGATTCGCCGCGTCCGCGCTATTTGGTCACGCGCGAAGCAAAAATCACCGCGGCCATGCGCTGGCTTCTTCCGGACCGGCGTATGGACCAGCTCACTTTGCGCATGCTTGGCATGCACCGCGAAGTGGCTGCCGCCGCGCCTCAGAATGTTCAGGCGGAAGTCGAAGAAATGGTGCGTCCACGCAGTTAATGCTCCTCTCTGTGGCAGTCTATTCTTGACCTGCTGCAGCCGCGCAAGTACGATGCCTCGCAATCGCTCAGCACGATCCGAGGGAGGAAATAGATGTTTTGCTCGAAATGCGGCTCGCAGGTGGCGGATAACGCCACGCTTTGTCCGTCCTGCGGCCAGCCCACCAGCGCGCCCGCGCCTCGCGGGATTCCTCTCGCGCCCGGCGGTTTCACGCCACAAATGCAAGTGCCGTCTCCCCCGAGCGCGACTGTGCCTGAGGTCCGGCCTCCCTATGCTCCGCAAACCAGCGCGGCTCGTTCCCTCGCGTACGCCGGATTTTGGCTGCGCCTGGTGGCGTGGATCATCGACTACATCATCATCAACATCGCACTGAGTTTTATTACGCTCCCGCTTGTGGCGACCAGCAGTCTGAGAGGCTGGATGATTCATCCGCCGCAATCTCCCGAGGAACTCGCCGCTTTTTTTCCTTCAGTATTCAAACTTTTCATCTTGGCCCTGGTTTTCAACTGGCTGTATTTCGCGCTGCTCGAAAGCTCAGCGTGGCAGGCGACCATTGGCAAAAAAACTCTCGGCCTCGAAGTGACCGACCTGGCCGGGCAGCGCATTTCTTTCGCGCGCGCGACGGGACGATATTTTGGCAAGATCATTTCCGCGATGATCTTCATGGTGGGCTTCATTATGGCGGGATTCACGGCGCAGAAGCAGGCGCTGCACGATGTGATGGCAGGCACTCTGGTCATGCGCAAAATCTAATCGCGCATCATTTTAGGTTAAAAAAGCGGACTGCGGTGGAGGTCAAGCGATGTTCTGCTCGGGTTGCGGAAAACTGATGCCGGAGGGTTCCACTTTCTGCCCGCAGTGCGGCAGACCCGCAGGTGCAGCTGCTACACCCGCGCCGAATCCCGCAAGCGCCACCATCGCGCCACCTGCTCCGCCAGTTTATGTTCCGCCGGCGCCGGCAACCGCTCTGCCCGTCGTTCCTGGCCTGGCATATGCAGGATTCTGGCTGCGGCTGGTAGCGTACATTATTGACAGCCTGATTATCGGTTTCGTTCTCGGGGTGGTGGTCCTGATTCTGGTTTTGACCACGGGCGTTCTCGCGTTCATCCGCAATTTGCCGAATAACCCAAATCCAGGCTTAGTTTTTCAGAGCGCTATGTTCATGGCTTTCCTTTTCCTCGCGGCCGCCTGGATTGTTGCCGTTTGGCTTTACTACGCGTGGATGGAAAGCTCGCGCTTTCAAGGGACGCTGGGAAAAATGGCCCTGGGCTTGATTGTTACCGACATGCAATACCGGCCCGTATCGTTTGGGCGCGCCAGCGGGCGATTTTTCGCGAGATTCATCACTAACCTGATTCCGCTTTTCATTGGCTACATCATGGCCGGGTTCACCGCGCAAAAGCAGGCGCTGCACGACATGATTGCCAGCTGTCTTGTGCTGCGAAAAATCTAACGCCAGCAGCTCTCTATGACGCGCGAAGAAGCAGCCAAACTTGCCGCAGAACTGCAGAGCGCAATCAATTCCCATAACATTTCCGCCATTATGAATTGCTACGCGGAAGACGCCGTCATGGTGAGTCCGGTCTTCAACACGGTGCAAGGACGCGCCGCAATTGCCAGCACTTGGGAAACTATTTTCTCAACTTTTCCGGATTGGAAAGTTCACATTGCCGATCTGCTGGTTGACGGCGACCGCCTCGCGCTCCTTGGTTCTAATATGACCATCGACCGCAAAGGCTGGTTTGGACTTCCGCCCACCGGCGCGCCTATCAATTATCGCGCTGTGATTCTGCTGACCTTTGCCGGCGCAAAAATCATCCGCGATGAGCGCGTCTACGACCTGGGCGCCGTGCTGGAGCATGTAGAAAAAGCGCGCATCGACCAGGAACTGAAAACGGCGGCCGAGGTGCAGGGTGCTCTCTTGCCTCGCACCGCGCGTACTGGCTCATACTACGAGGCTGTTGGCGATTCAGTTGCTTGCCGCGCCATTGGCGGCGATTTCTTCGAATTTCTCGAGCTGCCCTCCGGCGACTTTGCGGTCGCGCTTGGCGATGTTGCCGGCAAAGGGCCCGCCGCAGCGCTGCTGGCATCCATGCTGCAGGGAATGCTGACCAGCGAGGCTCGCACGTCGAGCAGTCCATCCGCGGCGCTTTCCCATCTGAATCGCTCTTTGCTGGATAGAGGATTGGAACACCAATTTGCTTCTCTGGTCTATGGTGTACTTTCGCCGGACGGAGGATTTGTTTACTCGAATGCCGGCCACAACCCTCCGCTGGCGCTGAGCGGTCAAGGAGTTGCTCGCCTCACCGTCGGCGGCCCGATTTTAGGAGCTTTCAACGACGCGGCATTCGGGGAAGAGACGCTGCGCTTGGGGCCTCAAGACGCGGTGATCATGTTTAGCGACGGAGTGACCGAAGCTCGCAACAGGCAGGACGAGGAGTTCGGCGAAGACCGGTTGATATCAAGCGTGCGCGGGCTGCATGGGCGTATGCCCGCCGATATCGCGAAAAGCATTCTTGCCAGCGTGCGAGAGTTCTGCGAAGGAACACAGCAGAGCGATGATGTAACCGTGGCCGTAACGCGTTTCCGATGAATCAGGACACTTCGCCTTACTTCACACGCCCCAGCCGTAATTCTCGGTCTCAACGGCAGACTCAGCCAGCACCGCGCGAATCTGCGCCGCCATTTCTGAACAGCTAACCGTGCGTGCCGCGGTGCGCGCGATGTCCGGCGTGCGGAAGCCTGCGTGCAGCGCGCTTTCGACAGCCATTTCAACTGCAGCGGCTTCGCGATTCAGTCCGAAGGATTCTCGCAAAAGCATTGCCGCACACAAAATCGCCCCGATCGGATTGGCCGAATCTTTTCCGGCGAGCTGCGGCGCAGAGCCATGAATGGGTTCATAGAGCGCCGCGCCATTTCCGAGGCTCATCGAGGGAATCAGGCCGATGGAGCCGGCGAGCGCGGCCGCTTCGTCGCTCAAAATATCGCCAAACATGTTTGAGGTGAGCATTACGTCGAACTGCGCGGGACGCAGTACCAGTTGCAGCGCGGCGTTATCCACATAAAGAGATTCAAGCGACACTTCTGGAAAATCGTTACCGAGGCGCTCGACGGTCCTGCGCCAGAGACCGGAACTGGCCAACACATTGGCTTTATCGATGCTGGCAAGTCGCTTGCGACGAGCTGCGGCGCGGCGAAACGCATAGAGCGCAACGCGCTCAATCTCCTTGGAAGAGTAAATTTCCGTGTCGGAGGCAGTTTCGTCGCCATTCGATCCAGTGACCTTGCGCGGGCCAAAATAAATCCCTCCCGCAAGCTCGCGCACGATTTCCATGTCGATAGATTCGTTTTTGTTCAGGCGCACCGGGCAAATGGCTCGCAGCGGCTCGAGCAGCTTGATGGGTCGCACATTGATGTAAAGTCCCAGCTCTTTGCGCAGACCCAGCAAGCCTGCTTCGGGCCTGCGGTCGAGCGGCTGCGAGTCCCATTTCGCTCCGCCGACCGCGCCCAAAAGCACAGCGTCCGCTTTGCGGCACGCATCGAGAGTTTCGGGAGGAAGCGGATGGCCGCAGCGGTCAATCGCGATTCCGCCGAACGGCAGTTCGTCAAACTGGAACCGATGCCCAAATGTTCCGGCGCACTCCTCCAAAATCGAAATGGCCGCGCGAATCACTTCCGGGCCGATGCCATCTCCGGCAACCACAGCAATTGTTTTGCGAACTCCGCTCATTGCGCTTCGCTCGTCGCGGCAACATTGATGCTCGCTTCCGCATTTTGATTGCGGTTTTCGCGGCGCGCTTGATGAATGAAAGTCAGCAGGTCGCGGTCGGTCACTTCTTTGGCAGCATCGGCCAGCTCCATGGCGGCACGATAGCATTGCGCGAGTTCCGTGTCATTCACGCAATAGCCAAGCTCGTCCAGCCGCGTGCGCAGCGCATTGCGTCCCGAATGCTTGCCCACCACCAGACGCCGCGCCGGAACGCCGACAGCTTCGGGCCGGATAATTTCGTAGGTGAGCGGATTTTTGAGAATGCCGTCCTGATGGATCCCCGCTTCATGCGCGAAGGCGTTCGCGCCAACGACCGCCTTGTTCGGCGGCACGGAAACGCCCGTCACACTGGAAAGGGCGCGGCTGGCGGAATAAATTTCTTCCAAGCGAATATTCGTGCGCACGCCAAAAAAGCTTTGCCGCACGGCGAGCGCCACAGCCAGTTCTTCCAAGGAAGCGTTGCCTGCGCGTTCGCCGATGCCGTTAATCGTGCATTCCACCTGGCGCGCGCCGGCGCGAACTGCGGCCAGGGAATTGGCCACCGCCAGCCCCAAATCGTTATGACAATGCGCGCTCAGAATGATGTCGGTCCGTCCCAAATGGCTGCGCACGCGATAAAACATCGCGCCATATTCCTCCGGCGTGCTGAAACCCACCGTGTCCGGCAGATTGAGAATGGTCGCACCAGCCTCGGCGGCCGTTTCCATCGCTTCGAGAAGAAAACGAATGTCGCTGCGGCTGGCGTCTTCGGCAGAAAATTCCACTTCCGCGCATCGTTCTTTGCCGTAACCCACCCAGCGGCTGATCGCTTCGAGCGCTTCGCCGCGCGTGATGCGCAGTTTCGCGTGCAGGTGAAGGTCCGAAGTCGCCAGGAACACGTGAAGGCGCGGCATCGCCGCGGGCTTGAGCGCCGCCAGCGCTGCTTCCACGTCTTCGCGGCGCGCTCGCGCCAGAGCGGCAACTTTCGTGCCACGAATTGCAGCGGCCACCGCGCGCACAGACTCCAGTTCGCCTGCGGAGGCGACTGGAAAACCCGCCTCAATCACGTCCACGCCAAGCGCTTCGAGCTTGCGGGCGAGGATGAGCTTTTCGGCGCCGGTCATGGAAAAGCCGGGCGACTGTTCTCCGTCGCGCAATGTGGTATCGAAAAACTGAACAGTTTCCATGTGTGCCCCCAGCCTCATGAGTAGACCGCCGCAAACGCGCATTCGTCCAATTTATAATTGTTCTATGGCGCATAATACTGGCTTATACTCGCAAATCCTGGAGGGTTACTATGGATCTTGCTTCGTTGCAGGTGTTTCTGACTGTCGCGCGCGAGCGCAGTTTTTCGCGCGCCGCCGAGCGGCTCTATCGCACGCAGCCTGCGGTCAGCATCGCCGTGCGAAAACTCGAAGAATGGGTCGGCCAGCCGCTGCTGGTTCGCGGCACAGGGGCGGGAAAGCTGACCGATGCAGGGGCGCTGCTCGTCGAATACGCCGAGCGCATGCTCAATCTTCGCTCCGAAGCGCGCCGAACCCTCGAAGATCTCGCCCACCTGCGCCGTGGCAGGCTGTCGCTCGGAGTCAACGAAAGCTCGATTCACGCTTTGCTGCCGGTATTAGCGCGCTTCCGCCGAAAATATCCCAAAATTGATATCGCCATTCATCGCGTGTATTCGCGCGACATTCCCCGCGAAATACTGAACTACCGTCTCGACATGGGCGTTGCGTCGTATCGTCCTCCGGATGACGCGCTCACGGCGCTCGAGTTTCTGAGCGACGATCTGGTTCTCGTCGTTCCGCCGAAGCACCGGCTGGCGCGCCACCGCAGCGTTTCCATTCGCGAGCTGGGCGAAGAAAATTTCGTCGCCCATATTGTTCCTTCGCCCTATCGCCAGCAAGTGATTCAACTTTTTGCCAAACATGGGGTGCCGCTGCGCCTTGGCGTGGAACTTCCTACCATCGAGAGCATCAAGCGATTTGTGCGCATGGGAATGGGCGTCGCGATTGTTCCGAGGATGTGCGTGCAAATGGAAGTCGAAGATGGTGATCTCGTCGAAGTGCGCATTCGCGAAATGCGTTTGCGCCGTGAGTTGTACTTGATTTTCCGCCGCGACCAGCCGCTCTCGCACGGCGCGCAGGCGTTTATGCGTTTGTTGAAGCCCAAAGAATCGGCCCAGCTAACAGGCGGCCGACCCGCCAAATGATTTGCTTCGCGTGTGGCAATTAACGGGCAACTTCATCGAGCGCCAAGCCTAGCCGCTTCAGCCCTTCTTGCAGCAAGTCGGTTTTCCCGCCTATGCCGATTCGGAAATGCTCCGGCATTTCGAAAAAGCGGCCCGGCACGACCGACGTATCGTATTTGTCGCGCAGCAATTGGCAAAGCGCGTCAACTTTCCCTGAAACAAGGCGCGGAAAGGCGATCGTTCCACTCTCAGCGCGAATCGCCATCAGATCTGCCCGGCGCGAATCGAGAAAGCGCTGAAGGATGGGCCGGTTCGTTTGCAGCCGTGCGCGCGCGTACTCCGCGATTTCGCTGAGATGATCGAGCGCAACGACGCTAAGCAATTCCGCCACGTGCGCCGGAATCACGCCGAAAAGATCATTGATGCGCCACATGCGCTCGGCAAGCGCCGGATGCGCGAGTATCCATCCGCAACGCAAGCCGGATAGCCCAAATGCCTTGGTCAGGCTGCTGGTGATAATGAAATTGTCTCCCAGATGAAACGCAGTGCGGGCGCTCGGGTCAAAGCAAGCGTCCAGATAAACTTCGTCCACCAAAACGTGGGCGCCACGGCTTTGCGCAATTTCGCCAATTAGCCGGAGGTGAGAATCGCGCGTGCGCGCCCCGCTGGGATTGTGCAAATTGGTGACCACTACCAGGCGAGTCTGCGGAGTTATGTGTCTTTCGATTTCGCGCGGCTCCAGCTCGAATCCGCTCTCGAAATGCCGCGGAAACCGCTGGATTTTCACGCCCAAATACTCCGCGACGGTGAGCATCGGCTCGTAAGCCGGCTGCTCAATCAGCACTTCATCGCCCGGCTCGATCAGCGCCGCCATGGCCAGGTGATTCGCCATCGAAGTTCCATTCGCGGCGACCACACATTCCGCCGGGACGCCATTCTTTTTCGCCAGCCGTTCCTGCAACGGCGGATAGCCATAGCTGCCGCCAATGGAAATTTCCAGATCTTCGATTTTTACGGGCAGCTTCGCCAGCGGAAATCCGTCAAGCCCGCTGGTGGCCAGATTATATTTCGCCGACGACCTCAGCTTGGCCCATTCCAGATACGTCGAACGGCTTTCCCTGCGTGAACTCACGCGGCGTCGCTCCTTTTCTTTTTCTGCCGGCTCCAGAAAAAATACACGGGTATGCCCGCGAACAGGATACCGAATCCCACAGCCGTGTTGTGCGGGTATTTGGAAATGGTATTGATCACCACCAGCCAGCATGCAGTGGTGAAGAGAAATGTCGTCACCGGATGTCCGGGCATGCGCGCAAACTTGCCGGCCTCTTTTTCCCCGCGCGCCTTGTCGCCAACCGGTGGCCTGCGGCGAAACACGAAGATGCATGTTGCGGTCAAACCAAAGAACAGGAAATCCATGGACACGACGTAGCTCAAAATTTGGTCATAACGGCCGGAGAGCGCGATAACAATGGCGGCAATTCCCTGCAGCGCGATGGCGACCACCGGCACGCGCCGACGTGGCTCGAGCCAGGCGGCCGATCGGAAAAACAGCCCGTCTTCCGCCATTGCGAAATACACGCGAGGCGCCGTAAGTATGGACTGGCTCAGAAATCCCAGCGCCGAAATGGTAATTCCCACGGCGATCAAAACCGCGCCTTTCCGGCCCAGCGCCACGAGCATCACCGAAGATGCCGGCGTGGTGGTTTGGGCCAGCCCCGCCGGCCCCAAAACGTAAACGCAAACGAAATTGACGGAGAGATAGAGGAGAATCACGCCCACGACGCCGATAACCAGCGCGCGCGGCAAGTTTTTGCGCGGTTCGCGGATTTCTTCGGCGACGAAATTCGCGGTTTGCCATCCGCCATAGGAAAAAAGCACGGGCACCATGGCCGCGCCCATTGCCGTTACCAGATCAAACGACACAGGGCGATCAAGCACACGATGGCCCTTCACTGGCGCGTAGAACGCAGGCCCGTGATGCAGCAGGAAAACCGCGCCGAATAGAACCAGCGCGGCGATGGCCACAATCTTCAAAACCATCAGCGCGCTCTGAACCGTGCTTCCGGCGCGCACGCCCAGGCAATTGATCGCTGTAAGTATCCCCAGCGCTAGAGTGGCCACCACACCACTGCTCCACTGCAGCGGGACAAATTCCAAGAAATACTTCGCGAACGTAACCGCGACTGCGGCCATTCCGCCGGTTTGAATCACCAGCAACAGCACCCATCCGTAGAGAAATGCCAGCGCAGGATGGTAAGCTTCACGCAAATATGCGTACTGCCCGCCAACGCGCGGTAACGTCGCCGCCAGTTCCGCCCAGATGAATGCGCCTCCGAGCGCGATCGCCCCGCCAATCACCCACGCGCCTAAAATCAGCGCGGGTGTGCGCACCTGCTGGGCCACCACGTACGGATTGATGAAAATTCCCGCGCCCACGATCCCGCCCATCACGATCATGGTCGCGTCAAAAAGTCCCAGACGCGCCGCCAGGCCCGACGCGGTGATTTCAACAGTTTCGCCGTTTGCGGAATTTTTCATCAGCAGCGATCGTTCACTGAATTCCGGATTGTCAGATGTGAATCTCGGTCGGGACTTTACCATCCCTTGCAAAATTAACGTCATAAGATTCAGCGCTTGGAAGACGCTGCCACCATTACGGAGCTTGTTCCGGAGTTAGCGAGTTAACCAACTGGATACGCAGCCGCGAAAACTCTCGTCATCCCTATCGAGGCGAGGCATCATGCGCTGGAGGAAAGTCCATGGCTTGGGACAAATTATTTGGCCGGGGAAACTCCGCTTCGGCGAAGCGCGCTGTAGCGGACTCTGCGGATACCGCCGCTTCGCCCGCGGACTCGAACGCTGTTCAGGGCAAACGCCAAGCCCGTCGCAGCAAGCGTGTTTTCATTTCCACGCGCATCGTCGTTAAATTTCAGCGCGATGCGCAGCCTTACAAAGAAGAAACCTTAACGGAAGCCGTAAATGCGCATGGCTGCTTGCTTCGTCTCAGCGTCGCTCCGAAAAGCGGACAAACTTTAACGGTTGTCAATGTGAAGAGCAACGCCGAAGCCGAATGCCGCGTCGCTTATGTGGGTCACTCCGAGGGCGGAAAGACGAAAGTAGGACTCGAATTCCTGCAGCCGGCGGAACATTTCTGGCACATCGCTTTTCCGCCGGACGACTGGAACGCCGCAGACTTCCAAGATGCGGTCATTGACCGTCCTGCGGCCCATCAACCGCAAAAGCTCGCCTAGCCGACCCCTGTCGTGTTCACATTCGTTTCAGACGCGTGCTTCGCAGCAGAGTTTCAAAGTGGACCCTTCCCGACTGGCAGACACACGCCTATTCCACGATTCTGCTGGCGGAAGCGGAAGAGGCAGGTTTGCGCTAGGACAGGCGGGCGAACTGCGGCAGATCATCTAGAACGATGCTCCCCGGCTGCATCCCCGCGCCCATTCCCTGTTTGTTCGGCCTGCTCATCATATCCACTGCGTCTGAACCGCAGCTCCCGCAACGTCCGTGGCGGTCGAGATCCGTTGGCACGCGACAGTCCGCGCACCACCAGTTGCGATTTAGCCAAGCTTGTTCGATGCCTACGCTCGTGTATGACATGCCTCCATTTTGCGGAAGGTGCGTCAGAAGGTCGATAGGAGCGAGGTCACTTTTTATCGCTGAGGATTTCAGTACAGAAGTACTAAAACGGGTAGCCCTGCGCTCTTCAGCCCTAGGGTCCACGCAACCACGCTAAGCCATTGATATTAATAAATTTAATAGGACACTGACGGGCACGTGCCCGAAGTCCACGCTGATTGGCATTCAGGGATTCACCTTGGGCGAAGTACTAATCAGGCCCTCGGCGTAAAGAGCGCCTTGCGGCGTTTCTTCGTGCTTGAAATAGACAAACACCTCGCCCACTCGCGACGCGTCCATCACGCGCGATTTCAACCGTGCGAGCTCTTTCGGCGAATAGTCCTCTTTTCGCAGCCGCAGATAGGCAAAGCTTGCTGTCTGCACTTCAGGCGTTTCCAGCTTCTCGCTCTCCGCTTGGCACAGAGCGGCGTTCTTCGCGCGCAGAGCTGCGTATACTTCCTCGCAAAACCACGATGCGTGACGAAATTCGAACGCGCAGCGCAACCCCGGTGGCAAATCCTCCAGAAAGTCCTTCAGCAAAGCCGCATCGCACTTCAAGTTTGGCGGCAGTTGGAACAGCACCGGGCCGAGCTTCTTGGCGTCCTCCAGCGGCCGCAGGGAAGAAAAAAACCGCGTAAGCCAGTCGGACGTCTCGCGCAGGCGCTTTATGTGCGTGATCATCTGGTGCGCCTTGAGCGCGAACTTGAAGTCCTCAGGCGTGGCGGTCATCCATCCTTCGAGAAGCTTTTCCGTGGGAAAACGTCGAAATGTATAGTTCACTTCGACAGAATTCAGCCGCGTCGCGTAGTAGCCAAGGAATTTTGCCGAAGCTAATTTTGCAGGATAGAAATCCGGCTTCCAGCTCGCATACGACCATCCCGAAGTCCCCGCGTATACCTTCCCCATGCACGCCAGTGTAACTGAAATTTGCTCGCCGTGAATCGCTCGACGATTTTGCGGCATGCTTCGGTTATAATAGGGGTCTTAAAGCACGAAAGGCAGGAGGCACGCGATGCCCATTTACGAATATGTTTGCGACGAATGTAAAGCTCGGTTTGAGCGCATCGTCACAGCGAAAAACGGCAAGCCTGAATGCCCGAAGTGCGGCAGCCATCATTCCACCATTCAATTTTCAACTTTCGCGGCGCGCACCGGCAACGGAAGCGCCTCCAGCGGGACAGCAGGCGAATCAGCGAGCTCTGCTCCATCCTGTAGCTGCACGCCGCATTCCTGCGGCTGTCATTAATCCGACCGACGCTGCATTCCCTGAAAGAACAAAACCGTCACTTTAGCGGGCTTTGTCTCGGATTTTTCTCCGGGACTTCTTCCCACTGAAGCGACGGCTGTATCTCCGAATTGTTCTTAATCCGTCAGAAATTGATCCCGAAGCCGAGAGAAATCTGAGGGAAAAATTTGAACGGCGCCAGATCGTGGTTGATTTTCTTTTCCTGGCCCTGAATGTTGGTCTGCACGCCGGGATCTGTGGCTGCGTTCACGCAATTCAGCCCTGAAGTATCGCAGGCGTTGCCTTGCAAACCGAGCGTCACAGCCGGCGAGCCCACATATTCGCCGCCCACTTCGAAATTGAAGCTGAAATGGCGTCCGCTGCGCGGCAGCATATTTCCAAATCCCACCAGGATCGATGGCGCGGCTTTGGGAAAAGTCAAACTGCCATTTCCAGTGATCGGATTCGTGGGATCGCTCTCGTACTGCGTTCCGTTCAGTGTAAAAGTGCTGCCGCCGGGAACCGAAGCGTTCGCGGTCACTTTATTTCCGTTGTAGAACAGCACGCCCGGGCTCAAGTGGAACCCGCCGCCGAATGGGAACCAATCCAAATGCAATTCGCCGGAGCGGAAATTCAGCTTGCCGTCGTAATGTATGCCGTCGTTGGTGAGTCCGCGGCTGTAATTGAGAAAATTGAATCCGCCGCGCAAATTCAGTTTCCTGGAAAGCGGAGTGGCTGCTTCGATTCCAATACCAAGCAGCGAAATCTTCGCTCCTACGCCGATTTTTCCGGTGCGACTGCCTCCTTCTGGGGGCGGCGGTGGCAGCGGGGCTTCTGGAGTCGCGAATGACAATGAACTGGATTCGCCGAACTGTGGAGCTACGCCTAAAACGGGGGCCGGCATGCCATCACTGGACGAACTGGCTGTACCAGAAAACGATGGCAGTGTGCCGGACGTGGTCGACGCGTTTGATGCCGTACCGCCGTTCGTTGAATTTCCGTTCTCCTGCGCGTTACAAACCGGCGAACTGAGGCTCACTGCGATAAACATCAACACACTAACCACACACAAAACAATCCTATACGCTGGGCGCATTCTTTGGTTTCTCCGTGTCTCGCAACCAGAGGACAAGTTGCGGTTTGTCGTCCGTGAAGAGTTACGGACTGGCTCAAGTATCTCGTGTGGACTGTGACATGTGTAGTATTTTGTTACTGATGTGTGCACATCCCGATACCGAACAAAGAGTTAGAGAGGGAGGAGGTCCGAAGGCACGTTGTAAACGTAACTTGGCGGGCTGGCCGCCAATGCCATTCAGTTCGGACACTAAAAAACATTCAATAAATATCGCCGCCAGTCTGGGTCGAATAAATTGTGCGCGGTCGAAGCCGTACCCTAACGCAATCTCGCTTGGAGCGTCTCGACAAATTATTGGGGAGGGCATCAGTAAATCGTGCCCAGAGTGATCAGTACATAATTGGCGAGAAAAAGTGCCACCGCCCAAATTAAAAGAGTCAGTCGGAAGCCGCCTTTGCCTAACGCGCTCGTTACAATTGCGAATATCCACAATAGCGCGGCTGACCAGCTAAGTACCAACCATACGCCCCGCGGGCCCTGGTAGAAAGTACCTAATCTGTAAGATCCGTGGAACAGAAATGCCGATTCGGCGGCAGTCGCGAAGGTAGCAACCATGACGCCATGCTTTCGAAGCCTGTAACGCCAAAAAGAGCCCGATTGCGGCTCGGTGGAACTGGCACTTATCCATGCCCAAATTAACATAGCGAACGAAGGCATGGGGAACACGAACGCCGTCATCAGCATCGCGGTTTAATAGTCGCCAATACTAAGACAACTCTTGCCCAAATAACACGGCCTCGGTGGTGAACCGAGGCCGCAGTGTTTGCGAGGATCCAGTAATGTGCACCTAGCCGCCGCTTCCGAAGCCGCGAATGGCTTCGCTCGGGGCGAGCGGATGGGCTATTAGTCGCCGGCGACTGGCTCGGCTTCGGTGAGTTCGTGCTTGGAAGCACCGTTGCCGTTGCTGTGGCCGTTGCTGTGGCCGTTGCCGTTGGAGCCATTGCCGTTGGAATGGCCATTCCCGTTGCCATTTGTGCCGGCATTTTCGATCTGCACTGGCTTGGCGATAGTGCCGGGAACGGCAGTTTTCATGGCGTTGAGCGAGCCAATTTGGACGACTTCTTCCTTGGTCCGCTTGAGCACCAGTTCCTCGTAAATCGCGCGAACTTTGGCCGCCTCTTCCATGGCTTGGCGGCGGCGTGCGCGATCTTCCTCGGCTGCGGTCAATGGAATGTCATGCTCGAGGTGACGAACGCGCGCGGCATCTTCGGCGTCCACGTTGAGCGAGTGCTCGTAGTGCTCGAGATTGACTTTCTTGCCCTTGGCGTAGATTTCGTGCCGGCCGTGCTCCTTGTACCACTGCGCGACGGTCGCGTTCTTGTGCATGTTCTCGATAATCTTGCGCCAGCCGATTCCGGTGTTGTACGCGCAGAAGGAAATTTCACCTTGCTGCGTCGCGTACGGAATGATGCACATCTCCGTGCGCCGGAAGTCGTAGTTGAAAAGATCCTGGAACCACATGCCGGCGATGAAAAGCATGTTCCACGGATCTTCCGCACGGCGCTTCATAGCGTCTTCGTAGGTACGGTTCGGATTGGTGCGGCCATACTTCTTGTCGGAATCCTTGGAAACCGCCCAGGTCTTGTCGAACTTCTTCAAAATGTCCTTCAAGGCCAGGCTTGGCGGCGCTTGGAACGGGCTGTAGTTCTTCAGCATCGCGAGAGCCATCATGAAGGCGGAGAACTTCTTCCCGCGTGCCGCGTCAGTGATTGCCGAGACGTCTTTCACGAGCTGCGGAGCGTTCAAGAAGCGGGAAATTGGCGCCCATTCTTTAGTTTCCTTGTGGACCATCAGCGCGGTACCTACGCCGCAGTTGGGATGGCAGCCGCAAGAAAGCGCGCCCCACTGAGCTTCAGGGCCGTGCACCAGGTCCGCGAAGCTGGCAAAAGGCGAAATGAATGACAGCGGGAACCAGTCGCGCGTAGGTTCGATTTTGCCCACTTGTTCGCTGACGTCCTTCGCCAGATGCGAAAGCGTGTAGCGCTGGCGCATGCGGCGTTCCGGCGTGATGTCTTCGTCGCGTCCGGTAAAAGAAACGGGCTGGAAGGAGACGAAGGCGATTTTCTTGGGATTCTCCATCGCGAACTTCACGATAGGGCCGACCTGGTCGTTGTTCACATTGTTGACGATGGTGGTCACCAGGACGATTTCGATGCCCGCTTCGTGCATGTTCTCGATGGCGCGCAGCTTCACATCGAACAGGTTCCCTACCTGGCGATGGCTGTTCGCGTCGTTGCCGATACCGTCGAATTGCAGATAGGCGTAGCGCAATCCGGCTTCGAATGCCTTGCGCGAAAATTCCTTGCTCTTGGCGAATTCGATACCGTTGGTGGCGGCCTGCACGCTGTTGTAGCCCACTTTGCGGGCATAACGCACCGCGTCGATAAAGTACAGGCTCATGGTCGGTTCGCCGCCGGAGAACTGCACGGACATTTGGCGACGGGGCTTGATCTTGAGCGCGTTGTCGAGAATTTCCTGAATTTCTTCCCAGCTGAGCTCGTGGACGTAGCCGACCTGATTGGCGTCCATGAAGCAGGGATCGCACATCATGTTGCAGCGGTTGGTAAGATCCACGGTGAGCACCGCTCCGCGGCCATAGCGCACCGTGCTGGAGCCATGCTTGTGAAGATCTTCGTCATTGTGCGCGGGAATATCGCGGCCCGGGAAGTTCTTCTCAATCCACTCGAGGAATTTGGAGTCCACGGCCATCAAATCTTCGCACTTGCCGTGAATGGGACATTCTTTCACCATCCACACCTGGCCATCGCGCTCGATAATCTGGGCCTTAATTTCGCCGACCTTTTCGTGAACCAAATCAGTCCAATCTTTTTTGCCATTGATGATGGCTTCGCGCGCGTCCTTTACGCAGCCGGGACAAAGCGAGTCCGTGGTGCGCGGCCAGCCCAGCGTGGGCTTACTCTTCTCCCAGGACTTCAATAGTGGCTTGTCTGACCACTTTGGAGTGAAACTTGGATTCGGTTTGTATTTATTGAAGAATTGAATGGAATTAAATGCCACTGCGGCGGTTTTGCAAAGCGCCCAGTCGAATGATTTCAAAGCACGGTTTCGAACCGTAAGTGACCCCTTGGCCATTGTTCGCAAACCTCTCTTTCCTCAGAATGCGGCGAGCTGGAATATGTTTGATATAAAGCTAAAGTAGCTGGACTCTTTGAAGCTGCCCATCCGGCCAATTCCGTACAGACAGCTCCCCCTAAATTATTGTCGCTGCACAGTTTGGGGCAAAAACTGAGGCCCGTCCAGCTTAAACATCCAAATGGGTATCTGAAGGGTTAAACGGCATTTTGGGGCAGCGAATGGGAAGCCTTTCGGAGAACTTTTGGACCTGCTGAGGCGAAAAAATCATATTCATGCACGCTTAACGTTCGGCAACGTCTCCGCAACGCGGACGAAATTAGAATGCGCATCCCTGTGAATAAAAGTTGTGGAAAAGTCCACAGGACCGCTTGACCAATGCACGGCACTGGTAGTAAAAGCATCGCTATCTCAAACGGGGTGGAGACACAGATGAAAAAGCTAACCAGCCGGATGGTTTTCGTGTGGATGATTTTGTGTGCACTGCTGCCAATGTCGGCTCGAGCGCAGCAGACTTTGGGGGCCATCAACGGCACAGTGACGGACGCATCGAACGCCGTTGTTCCCCAGGCTCAGGTGCAAGCAAAGAATCTTGGCACGGGTTTGACCGTGAACGCGACGACGCAAAACGATGGCTCATATAATATTCCGGATTTGCCCATCGGAACCTACAGCGTCTCCATCACCAAACAAGGATTCAAGACCGAAGTTCACTCGAATGTTCTGGTGCGCGGCAACCTGGCCACCACGGTCAATGGCGTCTTGCAACCGGGCGAGGTGAGCACGACGGTGACGGTCACCGGCACGCCATTGATGAACCAAACGGACACCACCAATGGCTACACCCTCGGCACCGAAGTAATCCAGAACACCCCCCTCGGTACCGGTAGCTTCACCCAGCTGGCCATTTTGGCGCCTGGCGTTAACGCTGATCTTCTGAGCGGCTCCGGAAGTAATACCGGTCTCGGAAACCAGAACATATTTGCAAACGGCCAGCGCGATACCAGCAACAGCTTTTCCCTTAACTCCGTTACGGCTACCAACCTCTTTAATGGCAAGTCTTCTAGCCAGGTCAGCGACAACCGCCTGACCCTGAACACCGGCGAGACTTTTCTTGGGGGCGGCCAGATTTTCACCGGCACTTCCGTCTATGATGCCATCGGAGAAGCTCTGCCGTCGCCGCCTCCAGAGACCATCGAAGAAATTCAAGTCAACACATCCATGTATGATGCGTCGCAGGGCGCTAACAGCGGCGCACATATCGGACTGACCACAAAGTCTGGAACCAACAACTATCACGGGCAAGCTTATGAGTATCACCAGACAACTGGATGGAACGCCAATCCCTTCTTTTTCAACGCGAGTGGAATCCCAAGACAACCGCTTCACCGCAATACTTTCGGCGGCTTATTGGGAGGACCTATCGTTCGTAACAAACTATTCTTCTTCGCTTCCTATCAAGGCCAGCGTGCCAGTGATAACGTAAACAGTGTTTCAGAAGTCGCCGTGCCGCAAGACCTGACCGACAACAACCGCAGCGCAGCAGGACTTGCTACCTTGCTGAATACCGACTATGGTCCTGTTTGCGGTGCCGGTGGAAACCAGCCCTGCACAGCAACGAACATCGACCCCGTTGCGCAAGCCATCATGAGCACCAAGGCTCCCGGAGGCGGCTTCCTGGTTCCAACCCCGAATGACATTGGCGCCATCGGCAATGGCTTTGATGCGGTATTGAATGGACCGGCATCTCGGTTCACAGCCGATCAAGTAAACGGAAACATCGACTACGATTTTGGAAGCAAGGATAGGCTTGCTACCAAGTATTACTACCAAAGAGACCCGACCTCAAACCCGTTTGCGGAGAGCCAGCTGCTCGGCTTCACACAAACTCTCAATGCTGGCAGTCAAACGGTTTCAATTGATAACACGACGGTCTTGACGCCGAATTTCACCTGGCAGCAGCGCGTTGGCTTTATCCGGGAAATCGCGTTTGCGAATACCGGGCAGGCATTGACTCCTTCATCCGTCAACATGAACCTCTTTGGGAGTACCAAGTTTCCAAGCCTTACTATCTGTCCCTTTGGCGGGTGCTCGGACGCGTTGGGCAACTCTTTCAATACACTGACCGTTGGGCCTACGGACAATTTTGCCAACGCTGGCGTGTTTCAAAACCAGTGGGAATTAGCCTCCGATGCTACCTGGTCGCACGGGATTCAGAGCATATCGTTTGGATTCAACTGGGATCACAACCAATTGAACATCATCAATCACAACAATCAAGTTGCCAGTCTCTCTTTTAATGACTTCCCCAGTTTCTTACAGGGCATCATTAAACCGGGGCTCGGCAGCTCTCAGCTTTTTAACGGCTCAAGCAACCGGTATTATCGGGCCAACCAGGTCGGCCTTTATGTTCAGGATGACGTCAAACTCCGGTCCAATTTGTCAGTTAACGTCGGCGTAAGATGGGATTGGGACGGACCACTCTCTGAAAAAAATGGCTTTCTTACCAACTTCTACCCCCAGGATTATTCATACACGCTTTCGGGCGATACGATTAACAACATCGGACTCGTAGTGGCGGGAAACAATAAGACATTTGGAACCAAGGGCGTCAGCAATTCAACACTAACGGGGCGGCAATGGGGGATCGCACCGAGATTCGGTCTCGTTTGGAGCCCATCGGCCGTCAATAACCTAGTGGTGCGAGCCGGAGCGGGGATGTACTACGACCGAGGAGAGTTCTTCACCGAACTCTCTCCAAGCGCGGGATTCGGTTTCAATGGTCCGTTCGGCGTCACCCTCGAGCCGCCCTTCGTCGTGCCTTTTACAAACGTTTGCGGAACGCCGGGATGTCTTGGAGCGCCTTTTGGGACGACGGCCCCGCCGCCGCCACCCCAAAACCTATCGCAGGTGCAAGCGCTGGTTTTCAATCAAGGGGCGCTCACCTCAGGGTGCAACGGATCCAACAGCAGCTACCCCTTTTGCAGCTTCTCGGACAACAATCCATTTCTTTTTGGCGGATATGATCCCCGGAATACATTGCCCTACTCTGAAAACTGGACGTTGGATTTGCAGTGGCAGCCGACTAACGACCTTCTTTTTGATTTGGCATATGTGGGAAATCATGGAGTCCACCAAACCCTGCCTATCCCCTTCAATCAACCTTTGATCGCAACGTCCGCGAACCAAGTTAATGGCCAAACTGTTTCTTACGGTTATGTTCCCACTGACGCTGGCGGCGGATGGCTCCCCTCAGAAAACGTGAACACCTCAACCGGCGGAAATACCGATTTGCGAGTGCCGTTCATTGGCTACAGCCCGAATTCGGTCTTTTATAAGGCAGAGGGGGTTTCTCATTACAATGCTATGCAATTCAACGTAACAAAGCGAACGAGTAAGGGACTGACGGTGACGGGATCTTACACGTGGTCACACGCTCTGGATGAAGGCAGCGGGTTGCAGCTATTTTATAACGGTAATGACCCGTTGGATCCTGCCTCTGCGTACGGCAATTCCGGTTTTGACCGAACCCACGTGTTCACCGTCAGTTATCAGTATGCTCTCCCCGTCGTTTCCCGCTTTACGGGCTTTGCCAACGCGGTGGTCAACGGCTGGGGCTTTAGTGGAATCACGGTTGCTGAAAGCGGCCAGCCCTATAGCGTGATCGATTTCTCCGGTGCATTCGGTAGTTTGTTTTACAGCGCGAATGATTTTATAACCAATCCTATTGTTCAAATTCTGCCGGGCCAAACCGCATCCAGCGCGCAACTACAAGGAACCTTGGGTGTGACAGCCGGTCCGAATACGCCGGTGCTCAACCCGGCAGCATTCGGTGTTCTAACCGTTGCACCGGGTTCGATGGGTGTTCCGGCATGTGGCACAACCACCGACGGTACAACGGGTTTCTGCGACAACGTCGAAACCGGATTCAGTAACACCGGGCGCAACATCTTCCGTGGACCTTTCCAAACGCGATTCGACTTCGATGTGTTCAAGACTTTCAAGCTGTCAGAGCGGTTTTCCCTCAAGTACGACGCTCAATTCTTTAATCTGTTCAATCATCCAAGCTTCGATACTCCTAGTAACGACATCACATTTAACCCATGCTTCAATCCTGTACCTTGCTACGCGGGCGCACCTCCGGCCGGCGATGGCTCAGCTCCCGGAGGAAGGTTGGGACAAATTCGGCAAACGCTGGGAAGCTCCCGATTCATTCAGATGGCGCTGCATTTGACGTTCTAGAGTCGCGACAAGTTAAAAGGAGCGTAGGACAGAAGGTGTAACGACGGCCCTTGCGACGCAAGTTGCGAGGGCCTTTGTCATTTCTGTCCAATGTTCACAGACTTCTGGCGGGTTTCAGCGCGCCGCGACGATTCTGAGGAGCGTCAATCTGTATTGAGCGCGGGACGCAGCAGAGCGATGGCGAAATGCGCCAGGCGCGGAGCGTCTTCATCAAGTTGCAGCCAGCGCACCACGCAATGCTTCTTCAGGTAGTCACTCACCTGCGTTTCGTTGATTTCCAGATGCTCGGCCATCTGGCTGCGCAGTGAAGCCTTGCCTTCGGTGCGCGCTCCGCGTCCGGCGCGTCCTGCGCGAGCGAGTTGACTCGTGCCAATGCGCAGCGTCTGGCAGGCCTCGACGTAATAATTGGTCATCAGATCGGAATCGGACAGCAGAAACACGCCGGGTCCGGCGGGCGCCTCTTCGAGTTCGTCGACGCGATGCAGCGGCGCGGAGATGAGCCGCCGCAACAAAGATTCCAGATGCGCAAAACGTGACGCAAGCGCGGGGTCGCCTGCGCGAATGTAGGTGACGCGCTCGACAAGCGGGCCGGACGGCTCCGCGACAAAGGGCGAACGTGCGGCCTCCGCGGCTTCAGGTTCGAATTCACGTACCGGTTCGAAAACGGCAGTTTCATCCTCCTCGCGAATTGGCCGCGCGCTGGGCCCGTGCTGAGCCTGGCGAGAATGCGCAGCGGTATGCGCGTGAGTCTGCGCGGATGCCGCAGAATTGCGCGCGCCGGGGCGGCGATGGCGTCTGCCTCCACGGCGTCCGCGCCTGCGGCCGGTTCGCGGCGCAGCCTGGACCGTTCGAGCAGCCGCGTTTGTCGCGCTGGGCACGCGCGCAGCAACTTCCGAATCAGCGGGCTGCCCTTCGCCGTTCTCGTCCGCGTCTGCTTGTGAATCTGCAGCGGCTGTGACGGTTTCGGCCTCGCCGTTCTCGTCGGCCCTCCGCGCATTCGTACTCGACGCCGCCAGCGGCGCAGTTGCTTCAGGCACAGGAGCGCCCAATCGCGTCAGCGCTTCCGCCGCCTTCTGCCGCCAATCCGCGCGGCGGAAACGCTCCGCCGCAATCGTGTACCAGCGAACGGCCTCGTCGCTGCGCCCGGATTTTTCCTCGAGCGCGGCGGCCTCGAACGCCACCATCGCGTCGCGCGTCTTCTGAAACAACTCGCTCAGCTTCGCCACAGGATCGGCGCTTGAGCGCGCCCTGCGTATACGTCCTTGAATTTGCCGCCAGTTTGCCATGGATGGGGATTGTATCAGTGCTAACGCAGTCATACCAGCGTGCGCGTTAAATTGTGTCGTTAGCACATGATATGTCCGGGGGATTAGCAAGTGAAATGTCCGCTCGAGGAGAGGGCGAAGTGGGGTAAACCGGCAGGCCGGAGCACGCATCGCTGGCTGGGCGGCGAAGAGTATCACGACCTGCTGGTGATCCTGGACGACGCCAGCAGCGAAGTGTATTACGCGCAGTTGGTGGAGCAGGAATCGACCGAGACGGTGCTGGCGGGGCTGCGCGAGGTGGTGGAGCAGCGCGGGATTTTCTGCACGCTGTATAGCGA
>Ga0209167_10000481_pt1 | contig 29003 bp, 37 predicted proteins | sample Coa_R1_9_FD_187154 | JGI IMG/M metagenome (GOLD analysis project Ga0209167, IMG submission 187154) | Surface soil microbial communities from Centralia Pennsylvania, which are recovering from an underground coalmine fire - Coalmine... | ecosystem: Environmental > Terrestrial > Soil >...
ATACTGAGATGCGAGTGCGGAGAGCCGGATGATGGGAAACTATCACGTCCGGTTCGGTGGGCGGGAGAGGGATGTCCTCGCCAGAGGCATCACCCTCCCGACCCAATGCCGAAATGGGAGCCGCCTATCTATGCGCCGAAGCTGGAATCTCGAACGCAGTCATTGAGAACCAAGCGGCATACGTGGCGGGCTGGCTAAAGAAGCTTCGCGACGATCGAAGGCTCCTGATTCATACCGCTGCCCAAGCGCAACGAGCGGCGGATTACATCCTCCGCAGACCGCACGTCGCGTGATTTTTTCCCGGCGCCCGCGCCTTGCGGGGGCGCCGCAATGTCGCAGAAGCTGTGATCAAGCCGATTAGTGAACGCCAAAGAAGAACATTGATATCGACAGCGAGTTATCGAGGCGCGGCAGATGGCATCTGGGAGGTCGGCGGTATCTGGACCATGCTGTTCTTGAATTTGTGCATCGTAAGGATTCCTCATCGTGAGACCCAGTGCCCGACTGGCCTCAGCAGAAATTCCTCGACTGGAATGCCGTCTCCTCCCACGAGAAGCTGTCGGGTCGGCTTGAAGGAATCCGCAAAAGCCACGAGGCCTGGATGAGTATCGCGGCTGCGACCGCTCTTCACCTCGATCGCGGTAATCGCGCGCCCGGCGCGCGCCACGAAGTCCACCTCTCGGTTGCGCTCGCGCCAGTAGAAGAGCTCGCATTCGTCCACCGCCGCCGCATTAGCGAGGTGAGCGCCGATGGCTGATTCCACCAGGCGTCCCCAAAACTCGCGGTCCTCTTTCGCCTCTTCGAAAGAGAGCTCGGACTGGGCGGTCATAAGAGCGGTGTTCAAGACTTGGAGCTTCGGACTCGACCCCTTCTGCCGAGCAGGACGGCGGGCGAATTTGGAGAGTCCGGTGAGCAACCCCGCTCCGCCGAGCAACTCGAGATAGTGCGCGAGTGTCGTCGTATTGCCGGCGTCGTGAAGTTGACCGAGCATCTTGGTGTAGGACAGCACTTGTCCCGAGTAACGACAGCCCAGTTCGAACAGGCGTCGCAGCAGAGCCGGTTTGTCCACACGAGTGAGCAGCAGGACATCTCGGGCGATCGTAGTCTCGACCAACGCGTCGAGGATGTAGCGCCGCCAGCGTTCAGGCTCACCTGCCAACGGTGCGGCGCCGGGGTAGCCCCCAAAATAGAGATATTGGTCAACGCCGAAGTCGAATGCCGCCTGCATCTCCGCCAAAGACCAGTGCGGCAGGCGAAGGATCTCGAAGCGGCCAGCCAGGCTCTCGGTGAGACCTTGTTGGACGAGGAGCGGTGCCGAGCCGAGTAGCACCACCTTGATCGGTCGCTTGGCCCGCGTGTCTCGTCCCACAGCCGCTTCACGGACTCGGACCATCCAATCGCTTTCTGCACCTCATCGAGAACAAGGATCGCGCCGGCGTGACCGCCGGACAGGCGCGCCGCTTCCCACTGCTGCGCGATCCAGTCGGCACCGCGCAGGGTAGGCTCGTCGGCACTGGCGAAGCGGACGGGAACGGTGAGGTCTTCGGTGACTTGCTGAACCAAGGTGGTTTTACCGACCTGACGTGCGCCGGCCACCACCTGGATGTGTCGCCGCGGTTCCCGGAGTCGGCGGGCGAGCTCGGCAGCTTGAGGTCGCCGAAAAGGTTCTGCCGTTTTGCTCATTAGCCTGAGTATTTTTACTCAGTATCTTGAGTAAAACAATAGTCCCGCCATCTCTTGGTATCCGCGTGGCATGTCGCGAACGAACAGATTTGATGCCCGTGCCTCCCTTGAGCGCGAAGCACTTTTCCCTCGCAACTTCGGGCAGGGCTCGCACGACGAGCGCGGCTGCTTGCGATAGACTTCACTGAACGGCATCCAGGTTTTCGGGCACCGTTATCTGATACGCGCGGTCGAGTTTGCCACCTTTCACCAGCATGCGCTTGCCCTTGCCTAGGTCAAAGGCGGCCCGATCGATCCGTTTCAGCCACGCGTGCTGATGACGGTCGGCGAAGAAGAAGAAAAGCCTTTTCACCTTTATGCTTCGACAGCGAGTCAGCAGCTTTTGGAGCCGCGGCGGACGCATATTCGAGAGACCCTCCATCAATTTGTCCGCGTGTTCAAAGCTCTCTCGCGCCGGCAACTCATCGAGCAACTCAAGGATCGCCCGCTCGGGCGCCGACAGCACGAGGCCCCAATCCCACTCCCCCAAGGCTGGACGAGAAAGCCGTCCGCCCCTCGGCTCGGTTGCGCCTTGACGCCCTTGATCAAGTTCGTGAACGATTTTTGGTTCGCTTCCGCCGGGAAGAGTTTCCGGCTGTTGCGATAGATGAAACTGACCTTCACCGGGAGACTCTCGAGCCAATTTGGCGGCGGCTCGGGTCCGTAAAGGTAGACCTCTTTCATCGACTGCCGCAGGTAGTGCGCATATCCCTGTATTTCGAGCGCGGTCCGTCCGCCGACCACCAGAGGTTCTTTCAGAACCGTCTGAAGCGAGATCACGATTTGCTGCCAGCTTAAAGAGCCACGGGGCCGCTGATAGACGCCGCGCGTCGGCTGTCGCAGCCAGCCGGTCCGCACGTAATGGCTGAGGAGCTGGCGCGAATAGCGGTGCCGTATGAGCCAGGACGAAGTAACGAGCAGTCCCTCGGGGAGCTGCTTTTCGAGGTTTAAGTGCCGCGTCCGTTGTCCAGCCATATTTGACATATTAGCAGAATGGCAAACCAAGGCGTCTAGTTTGAAAACTGCTCATATCATCCAATCACATTGGACAAATACGATGTATCTCAAACCAGCATCGAAAGCGCCTTCCTATGAAAACAGCGCAGGCATCCAGTGGCCGCAGAACAGAAAAGCATTCATCGCCGCCGCAAAGCGCGCGTGGACCGGGCACCATCCCTCCGAGATCAGCAGATCACGGTCTCAGAACGCATTGATCCGATCTGCTTTCCACGTCGATCGTCCCTACTACCCGCTTCGGAGACTTATTGCCCGCCTCGATAAGGATATCCCGACGAGTCTCCCGATTGTGTGACCGCAGCATCCAAAGATGCCTGTCATCAGCTCATACCGCGAGCCGATAGCAGGCACCCTCGCACCCCTTGTGACCCATGCCGCTACGCATGCTCAAAAGGCAGCGGATTACATTTTGAACGTTCAGCACGCCGAATAGTCACGTTGAATATTGACCGGCGCGGACGCCGGAACGCCCACGTTTTTGGCACTGCTTACGGTGCCGAAACCCGCCGATCGGAGGCTCCGGCGCCAGCTTTTGGCGAGACGCAATCCACACAGACGGTCGAACGCTGCCGATCATGGAACAGGCTCAGCCCTGATGCGGCCACCAGGAGCACCACGCCTGCATAGGTCGTCGCCGCAGAACCGATCTCGAATTTTCCCAGCATGATAAGGCCGCTCGCTGCGACGCCGAGAATCACCGGAGCAAAGCTACGCTGACTCGCCTGTACTCCCAGTCCCGCCAGCGCTACGGCCAGCAAACCGATCGTGAGCGGAAGCAGATACCGCTCGGATACAAGAAAACCGACGCCCAACGACGAGAGCAGTCCCGCGTAAGCGGGCCAGCACAGCGGGCATCCGAGCACCGGCAACATCGACGCGAGAGCGGCCGGAACCGCGAGCACACCAAGCCTCTTCATATGACACCAACGGAGCGATCAAGATCGCGACAGAAAAAACCGGACTCCATTTCGACGGAATGGTAGTCGGTCGCCAATCGGCCGAGAGGGTTGTTGCCGGTACGAGCGTCTACGGTCGGCATTCCTGTTCCTCCGGTGCGCGCTGCCAGTAGCGGCCCCAAATCAGCTCCGGACCGCAGCAGAGGACGATCCCGCCAATTAGAATCGCATCGCCCAGCACGTTCCACGTACTTTCTCCCAGCGAAATGATCCTGAAGCCCGCGAGCAGAGTGAGGACTGCCATGGCGAGGAAGAATGGCCCGGTGAACATGCAGTGAACTCTTCGGCATCGCGCGCTGTTCCACAGGCACGTTGCCGCGAGCCACGTCAGGCCTGCAGTCCAACCCATCGTACGTTCCCACCAACCGAGCTGCGTGGTCAGCACCAGCAGGAGCACGCCCGGACCCCAGAAGAATGCCGCGCGCGAGCCGGTGGAGGCCAAATCGTTTTGAATGAATGCTTGACGACTCTCCATCTTTAGCCTCGTTGAGTCGGATTCGCCGCGGCGCTGCACGAGCCTGGTTCCGCGGCGGCCGCCTTGTTCAGCGCCGCCGCGATCATCTCGACCGGCGGTACTGCGGCGAGGCTCCCCGGCTGCTGCCGATAGATTCGACACGACGCCGCTCCTGCCGCTTCGGTCCCGGCCACGTCGCTGCCATTAACCAGGATCGTCGGCGAGCCAAACGCACACATCACTTCCGGCACTGCATGCGATGAGCGCTCCCATTCGGTCCATCGCGGCGGAAGGTTCAGATGCCGAAGCGCATCGCGTAGGTTCTTGCGTGCATCCTCAGCGGCGGGACAGTCAGCATCGTATATCAGTTCGATCTTCATAATCGCTTGGACCCTTTCTCATTTACCGGCTGACGCGCCTCAAGGCATTGGAGAATCGGGCATGGCGCAGTCGGACGGCGCGCCTTACACGCAGCGACGAGGCCACCGAGCGCGCCCCGGATTCGCTCTAGCGCGGCGATTTTTGCCTCGACGTCTGAAAGCTTTCGCGCGGCCCGGGCGCGGACCTCGTCGCATGAACTCCGCTCGCCCAGCCGCAGACCGAGCAGTTCCCGAATCTCGTCGAGCGTGAATCCGAGCGCCTGCGCATGCTTGATGAAGCGCAGGCGATCGACTGCATCCTCCGAAAAGACCCTGTAGCCCGCAACCGAGCGGGCCGGGCGGGGCAGCAGCCGCCGGCGTTCGTAGTAGCGGACCGTCTCACGATTGACTCCGGCGCGGTTGGCGAGTTCGCCGATTGTAAGCCGAGCCATAAACTCGCGCCGTTACGGCAGCGACGTGCCGATACCCGCCGTCTCGAGCGTGGCTTCGACAGGGCCAGATCCTGTGCAGCATGCCGCGAGTTGTCCATCGATCATGATGGCCGGCACCGCGCGAATGCCGTACGCCTTCGCCTTCGCGGCGACCGTCGGATCGTGCATGTTGAGCACAATGACTTCGCACGACGGGCAGGTAAGCCGCTGAACCAAAACTCGCGCCTCGTTGCAGGCCCGACACCCAGCGCCGAACAACTCAATCTGTCGCTTCTTTCCCATGGTGGTACCTCCTTACGAAAACCAGCCTACACCCTGTACGTAGGTACAAGGTCAAGCTGGTCCAAGAGGCCAAGTGGAATCGAAACATGCCGTCGGGCGCGACCATTGCCGCCGCGATCGGAGCCCTCAGGCATCTTCAGTTCCGCTCGCGACGCAAACGGTCGTAGGTGATGGTACCGGTCAGGCAAATCGCCAGCCAGCAGCCGCCGAGGGCGAGGCCGCCGATAGTCGCGCTCAGAAGACGCCCCGCATAAAGCCCATCCAACCCGACCAGCACAACGATGTACAACGCAATTACTACCGCGAGCGTCTGCATCCGCCAACTCCGTGTATGTGCCGCCACTGCGTAGGCCGCGATCCCATATGCTGCCGTCACTGCGGTAAGGGCGATGCTCGGAAAGCCCTGGAAGCCATGAACCAAATTCGACGCCGGCACGTTGGGCGAGAAACCGGATAAGAGCATTTGCAGGCCACAAGCTAGTGCATACGAGCCAGCCAGAATTGGTCCGGCCGCAATTGCAAGAGCGACGTCACCCATCAGCGCGGAAGCCGCGGCGCTGGCGATGACGACTAATATCAACCACCACGAGTTGCCTAGAAAGTTCGGCACAACCATGAAAGTGTCGAGATCGGCGGTGCGATGACGCGCGACAATCGAGGCGACCGTACGGTCCACGTGAACCAGCGGATCCTGCGCGAAAATGTCTTGCGTGACACCACCGAACAGCCACGCCATCGCGCCGATCGCGAGCAGGCCGACGGTAAAGTGGAGGCCGAGGTAACCGGTGGGCGAGAGGCGCGCGCGAACGAACTCCACAAACGGGTCGAGATCGATGCCGTAGCGCCGAGCACGGCGCCGCCAGGCGGCAGCGAGTTGGTCCTGCCGCGCTACGATCCAGCGCCACAGAGCGATCATCGCAACGGTGAATGCAAACAAGACGAAGATTCCGACGCCGAGTGACCGCACCCACGTTTCGACGACCCGCCACTTCGAACCCAGCAGAAATCCCAGGGCAACCAGCGCGCCGCCCCATAGCAGACCGGAAACTACGGCCATCGGCATGAACCGGCGCGCACGCATTCCGGACAAACCGGCGGCGAACGGAGCAAAGGCGCGCCCCACCGCGACGAAGCGAGCGGCGAGCACCGTGGCGCTGCCCCAGCGCTCGAAATAATATTCGATTCGCAGGCGATGCCGTTCATACTGGCGATGCGCGAACGACCACCGCGTCAGCACGGCTTGGCCGCGATACCGCCCGAGGGCGTAGCCACCGATATCTCCCGCGATCGCGGCGCCGGCGACGCTCGCGAATGCGAGCGAGGGAGAAAATGCGCCGGTCGCGGACAGCGCGCCGGCAATCAGCGCGGCCATTTCTTCCGGAACAGAAGACCAATGAAGGCTGAGGACTCCAGCATGATCACGAGAAAGATTGCCACCAGCGCCCAAATCCCGGTGTGAGCGAGCCAGACCTCAAGCGTGGCGATCATCGCGCCGGTCCGAAATTTCCGTAGCGCAAGGCCAGGGTGGGCAGCACCAGCAGATTGAGCGCGGTTGAGGTGAAGAGCCCGCCCAGAATGATGATCGCCATCGGGCCTTCGATCTCGCGGCCCGGCGCGCCGCTGCCAAGCGCGAGCGGCAACAGTCCGAGCGCGGTCACGATCGCGGTCATCAGAATCGGCACGAGGCGCTCCGAAGCCCCGCGCAGGGCCGTCTCCGGACCCCACGTCGCGCCCTCGACCGCGACCAGATGCTCGAAATGCGAGATCATCATGATCGAATTGCGCATCGTAATCCCGAACAGCGTGATGAACCCGACCAGCGATCCGAGCGAGAGAAATCCGCCGGTGACGAGCGCGGCGAGCACGCCTCCGACGAACGCGAACGGAACATTCACCAGCACCAGCATCAGGTTCCTGACATTGCCAAACGCGATGAAGAGCAGACACACGATCACGACGGCTGCGATCAGGGAGTTCACCAGAATCTCATGTTGGGATTGCGCACGTGCCTCGGCCGCGCCGCTAAACTCGATATAGGTGCCGCTCGGGAGTGTGACCTGCCGGCCGATTGCGCGCTCGGCGGACGTCACAAATGAGGTGAGATCACCGCCTTGCACATTGGACGTTACAACCTGAACGCGGCGGGCGCCGTCGTGCAGGATCGCGTAACGTCCCGGCGCGAGCGTGACGGAAGCCAATTCGCCCAGCGGCATGAGTTGGCCCGCGGCGTTGCGCAGCATCAGATCGCGAATGCTTTCGGGCCGGCGCCGCTCGTCGGGATCCAGGATCACGGCGACATCGAAGAACCGGTTGCCTTCGTAAACCTGGGCAACGTCGGAGCCCTGGTAAGCGGTACGGATCGCGTCGAGCACGTCCACCGGGCGAAAGCCGAATTGCACCAGCTTCGCCGGATCGAGCCGCACGACCATCTGCGGCATCCCGCCCGGCGACTGCACAAGCACTCCGGTCGCGCCTCGGATCCGCGCCAGCACTGCGGAAATCTGGCTCGCCGCGTGGTCGAGCGCATCGAGGTCACTGCCGAAAATTTTGACCACCACGTCGGCCTGCTCACCCGAAAGAGTTTCCTGGATTCGCTCGGTGAGAAACGAATTCATCGAAAACCCATAGCCGGGGAAACTAGCCAGTCTCTTCTTGAGGTCGGTCTCGATATCGTCGACGTTTTCGCCGGTGAGGGGCTTCAATCTCACGTCGAACTCGCTTTCGTGCGGTCCGAGTGTATCCTCGCCGAGTTCCGCGCGGCCGATTCTTTGCGCGACGCTCGCGACATGCGGATTTTGCAGCAACGCACGCGTCACTGCCGTCCCCGCGCGCATCGACTCCGCCAGGGAAGTTCCCGGCACCGCAACCATGTGCAGTACGAAGCTGCGTTCCTGCAGCTCGGGCAGAAAACTTCCGCCGAAGAATGGCAACGTGCCGATCGCGAGCAGGCACAGGACGGCCACGCCGCCCAGCACCAGATCGGGATTCGCGGACGCGCGCTCGAGCATTCGCCGATGCGTCATTTTCAAGCGGCGCACGAAGGCGGTCTCGGGCGCGGCTTCGACGTTCGGCAGCATCATCAGACACAGCGCCGGCGTAACGGTCAGCGCGACCGCGAGCGAAGCTAGGATCGCCAGGATGTAGGCCCACCCGAGCGGTGCGAAGATGCGCCCCTGCACCCCCGACATGGTGAGCACCGGCAGAAAGACCAGCGCGACGATGAAGGTCGCATAGACCACCGCGCTGCGCACTTCGAGCGACGCTTGCAGGATGACGTGCAGCACGCCTTGCGGACTTCCCAGCGCGCGATTTTCGTTGAGCCGCCGGAAGACGTTCTCGACGTCAATAATCGCGTCGTCGACCACTTCGCCAATTGCAATTGCAAGTCCGCCGAGGGTCAGGGTGTTGAGCGTCACGCCGAAGCGCTGGAGCATGATGATCGCGATCAGCAGCGAGAGCGGAATCGCGGTCAAGGAAATAAAGGCGGTGCGGAGATTGTAGAGAAACAGCGCGAGGACGATCGCCACCAGCACGCCGCCCAGCAGCAGCGAGAAGCGTACGTTGCGGATCGTTGTTGCGACGAAGCTGGCCGCGCGAAACAGCGCCGGATCGACGGCGATACCCTCGCTCCTGAAGGCCGACGCCAGGTCACTCAAGGCGCGGTCGACGCCCTGCGTAACGTCGAGCGCGTTCGCGCCGTATTGGATCGACACCTCGACGATCACGCCGGGCCGGCCCATGATCAAGGCGCCGCTGATCGGCGGGGCCGGCGCCCATCGCACCTTCGCCACGTCGTTCAGCCGGACGCTGGCACCATCGCGCTGCGCAATTACGACACCGCCCAATTGGTCCGGCGTAATCGACTGGCCCTCGCTATGAATCACGATGCGCTGGTTCGCCGTATCGATGAAACCGGAGCCGCGAACGCCGGTCGAAGCACGGGCCGCGGCCAGCACATCATTGATGCCCAAACGGTAGTCGAGCATCCGCGCAGGATCGATCTGGACCTGGAGCTCGCGCATGTCGCCGCCGTAGATCGAGATGTGGGCGACGCCGGGGACGGCGAGCAGGCGTGGCTGAACCGTCCAGTCGGCAAAGGTGCGCACCCCCATCAGCGAGCGCGTTGGGGAAGTCAGGCCGATATCCATGATCACGGCGGTCGCGGAAGTCAGCGGCGCCATCGTGGGTGCGGCCACGCCTTGCGGCATCTGGCTCATGATCTCGAGCAGGCGCTCGCCCACCATCTGGCGCGCCCGGTAGATGTCCGTCCCGCCCTGGAAGACTATCGTCACGACCGACAGGCCCTGGATCGACTGCGAACGGATCGATTCGAGCCCGACCGTGCCGACCAGCGCGTTCTCGATCCGTTGGGTGACCAGCGTTTCGACCTGGTCCGGCGAGAATCCCGGCGCCTCGGTCTGGACCGCTACCTGCGGCGGAGCGAACTCGGGAAACACGCCGAGCTGGGCATGCTCGGTCACATAGAGCCCGTACAGCACGATCGCACAGGCGAGCGCGATTACCACGCCGCGAAAGCGCAATGAGAACTCGACTATCGCTTTGAGCATCGACGGCGTCCGCGCGGTCCGCGCTAGTCCTTGACCTGGATTTCGGCTTTGAATTCTTCGGAGAGTAGCGCCTGAGCACCGGTCACCACGACACGATCGCCCGCGGCAAAACCGGCGTTCACAAACCATCCCGCTGGCACCGAATCGCGCATCGGGATCGCGCGCCGCTCGAACTTTGTGGGCGCGGTTTGGACGTAAGCCCATGCGGAGTCGCCGGTTCGGACCACGGCGGCGCTCGGTACCACGACGCCGCGCTCCGAAGCGGCTGAAGATTCCAGACGCGCCGTAACCGCCGCGCCGGGACGCAGCGGAAAACCCTGCGCCTCGACGCGCAGCATGAAGCCCTGGCCCTGAAGATTCGGATCGACAGTAGGCGCGTACCAAATCGATTGCGTGGCAAGCGGACGCGAGTAACCCAACATCGTTATCTCTGCTCGCGCGGGCAAGTTTGCGAGCGATTTGCCCGGAGGAACCGCTACTCGAATTATTGCCGCAGCGCGCTTGATCAACGCGTCAACCAGTTCCGCGCGCGCGGCGGGCGCCATCGCCGCGATTGCGCCGCCCCATTCGTCCGCCAGACGCTGACTGAGCAAATTGAATTGCGCCTGGTCGGATTGAAATTTGGCCTGCGCGGTCTGAAAGTCCTTGAGCGAGACATTCTGCTGCTCGGAATGAAGCCGCCGGGCGCGCGCGTATTCCGACTGTGACGCGTTGAGCGTGGCCTGAGCCGCGGTCAATTGCGCATCGAGCGCAGCCAGCGGAGCGGGATCGAGGACGACACCGTAGGCCGTCACTTCACGCACGCGCGTAATCGGCGCGAGCACCTCGGTCTTGAGGCCGATGTTGGCCTGCTGCTCGGGGCTGAGCGTGACAATCACGTCACCGTTTGGGCTGTGCGACAGACTGGGCGTGGTCGCCGTGACCTGATCTTCCTCATCGCCCTCATCGTTCCCACCAGCGCCGAACAGCCACACCAGCACGACGATCACGGCGAGCGCCGCGACCCCGAGCGCGATCAGTCGAGACCGATTAGTTGTGTTCACTCGCTTTCACCTCACAGTCGGCGGGTGGCGGAAAGGTGAACGAGCTCGCGTCGCCGTGGTCGAGCGGCCGTTGCATCGAATTTTCGAGGGCGCCCAGCGCGGTCTGCGCGCCGGTCAGGGTCTGAAGCCGCGTCTGTTGCGCCGCTAAATCCTGCAACCGGATCGCCGCCAGAGCGACAGCGTCGCTTTCACCGACAGCGGCGGCGCGCAACGCTTGATCGTAGCGTCGCGCCTGATACTTCGCGGCGCTCCGCGCAGCTTCGAGTGAGGCCAGCGCCCCGCGATAGTTGATCAGGGCGGTGCGCGCTTCGGCAATAATCCCGGCCTGCATCGCCAGAAATTGCGCGGCGACTTCCTTGCGCCGCGCCCGCGCCACCGCGATCGGCCCCTGATTCTGATTGAAAATGGGCAGTGCCACCGATGGTCCCAGCTCGAAAATATTTTCCCCGCCTTCCCACGAATAACCGCCGGCCAGATGGAGGTCAGGATATTGCTTCGCGATTTCGAGCTTAAGGCCTTGATCCGCGGCGGCGTATTGCGCCAGTTCGCAGCGCAGATCGATTCGGTTGAGCAACGCCAGGCGCTGAACCGTATCCGGAGCAAGCGATCGCTCGTCCGGCGGATTGTCCAGAGCAGGCCAGTCGAACTTCGCGCCATCGAGCGCCTCGACGGGCAGTCCTATCGCCGCCGCCAGTGCGTTGCGATCCGCAGGCACGCGCGCTTCCGCCGCGGCGGCCCTGATCCGCGCATTCTGCAGACTGCTCAGCGCCAGATCGAGTTCGGGTTGCGATACCTCGCCGGCTTTGACTCTCGCAGCGACGAGCGCCGAAGTCCGCGCGAGCGCGGCCTGCTCTTGCGCCGCCAGATCGCTGCGCCGCGCATCAAGCAGATACTGCAACAGCGCTGCGCGAATTCGGCTGCGAACCGTCCACGCGGTTTCACCGGCTGCCAGCCGCGCGGCATCGGCCAATCGCTCCGCCTGGGCGATTCGGTAGCCGCGCTTTCCAGCGGTTTCGATCGGCAGGTCGAGCGAGAAAAACCCGAGCGCCCACGGAGTGAAGTTCGGAGTGCTGCGTACGTCGTACTGGGGACCAAGTCCAACCACCGGATTCGGCCGTGCCCCCGCAGTCACGATAGCGGCGTCGGCGGATTGAACTTGCGCCCCAGCCACCGCCATGTCGGCACTGAAGTAGAACCCCGCGAGGGTAAGCGTTTCGAGATTCCAATCCGGCGGTGGGCAGACGGAAGGCTTCGCCGCGGCATTGGTATCGAGGTAAGCGCACAGCCCGGCATTCGCCAGAGAACGGCTGTCGAATTGTCGCGCGACTTCGGCCGGATTGAGCGGCGCGGGCTGGTAAGTCGCGCACCCGCAGAATATGCACGCCACCAGCGCGGAGAATCTTGCTATTGCCCGACGACGCACTGAACTCGCGCACTAAGCCGTTTTTCAAGAAAGCGAATGGTCCGCGCTCCAATTCACGCGGCGATCCGTAGCAGCGTCCGGACAACGATTTCTCCGAATGCCGAGCCAAGCACAACGGCTATCAGAAGAACTGGCGCCAGAATCAAAGGTTGCGGCCACCGCGCTTGGATTTCGTCCGCCCGATCCGTGAGCGGGTTAAGCAGGCGGGCGATTCGTTGCTTGAGGACCGACTGTTCTCCGATGAGCGCCGCAACCGGCGACACAGTCGCATGCCGGCGCAGTCGCGCCGCAACCAGAATCGCCGAGGCCAGGTCAGAACCATCAGCGCCCGCGACCCGCGCCTCTTCATCGCGCGCCAGTTCCAGGGCGACAATCCATGCGCGAAATCGCTCCCGCGCCTGAGGCCATGGCCATTGCAGGTCGGTCACCAGCTGCGCCAGCCAAATGCGCAGCGGATCGCGATGCCGTGCATGAGCGCGCTCATGTTCAAGCGCGGCCTCGATCGCGCGATCGTCCAGCGCTTTGGCCAGATATGGAGAAAACACAACCCATGGTTTGAGCAGGCCAACCGTCGCGGTGCCCGGATCGCCATGATCGCGAAACAGCGACCATGCCGCCCGAATCGCAGCTCTCGCGAACAGAACCAGGAAAGGAACACTCAATAGCAGAACCGCCGACGGAACTTTTTCAGGAACCGGGTCGGGCTCAGCCAGCGCCCATCCGCATAGCCATGCCGCAATGGTAAGAGCCGGAACGAACGTCCACCAAATCTGCAGCCACATAACATGTTCCAGGCAGCGGGCGCTGTCGTGGCTGATTTCTGCCGCAGGCCACCATCCGCACGCGAGTAGAGCGATTCCACCGATAAGCGCTATCAGGACGGTCAGAAAACACTCACGTTCCATGTTTTGACCTCCGGCGGGCGGCCACCGCCTGTTCGAGTTCGTCGAGTAACTGCGGGTCGATCGATTCAACCGCCTCGACTAAGGCCGCCACCGCAGTATGCGGACGCGCGCCCAGCAGCCGGCTCAGCACCGTTCGCGCTCTCGCGTGATCGACGACCTGGCGCGCGATTTTGGCACGGTAGCTGAAGGCCTTGCCCTTTCGCTCGCGAGTCACCAAGCCCTTTCCGTGCAGGCGATCCAGAACCTTGGCGGTGGTGGTGTAGACCAGTCCCGCAGGCTCGCCCACGAATGAATGAATATCGCGCGCAGACGCCGTGCCGAGGTCCCAGAGCCTTGCCAGCACCGCATACTCTAAATCACCACCCGGCAGGCGCATCCGCTTCATTCGACTAATTTACGACATGCGTCGTAGATGGTCAACGAACGCCCCGAATGCCTCTGAATGAGGATCGAGCTGGCAATCCTAAATATAAAATGAACAGGGCATTGATCGATGCGCGCCGATTGCCTCGACCGATTTCTAACCCCCGGAAGACCGCTGGACACGCGGCAGAACTTCGGCGCCGTTTTCCAACTCTTCCGAGCCACGCACCAGCACGAGATTTCCCGGCTCAAGCGCTCCAAAGACTTCAATCGTGTCGCCCATCGTCGAGCCGCGATGTATGGGTACGCGCTCAACTTTGCCCTGGCGAACGCGCTCGACGAAGGTGGATTCGGCAGTCTCGACCACCGCGGAAGCTGGCACGAACAGCGAGGGCGCATCACCCCGCAGGGGCCACATCACTTCTGCGAACATCCCCGGATCGAGAGTGGGCGCGCCTTGGTACACATCCGCTTCGACCTCCATCGTTCGGGTCTTCGCATCAACCCAATGAGAGACGCGGCTAATCGTTCCCGTGAAATGGATCCCCGGCCATGCACTCACCTCGAACTTTACCTTGGTACCCTCCGCAATCGCACCCACATCGGCCGCAGGTACTGGAACCGTGAGCCGCAGGTGGGAGATCTGCTCAATACGCAACATCGGCACCGCGCTTTGCAGCGGCTCGCTCGGGGGGCCAACTAGAGCGCCCGGATGGACGTTGCGTTCCGTGATAATGCCGTCGAATGGGGCGACTACAACGAGATAGCTGGCTAGTGTCTCCAGCGAATTGACCTTCTCCTGATCGGCCTTGAACAATGCCTGAGCCAGTTCAAGCTCGTTGGTAGAGACTGCTCCCGGCGTGCGCGAGGCAACACGCAGGCGCTCAAAAGTGGCTTTGTCGCCCAACATTGTGGCCCGTGCTTGTGCGGTCTGAGCCCCGAGTTCGGGTGCGGAAAGTCGGACCAGCAGCTGGCCGCGGCGGACCACCGACCCCCGGTCAACGGGAATCTCTTCGACGAACCCTTGCACCTTCGGGTAGATCGCCACCAATTCCCAAGGGGCAAGCTCGGCGGGCAGCCGCTCCGTGGCTTCAAGCTTTTGCGACACCACCTGAACCACATCGACCTGCGGGATCGGGACGATACTCTGACTGCTATCATTCGCGGGAGCGGACCCGTTGCATCCCACGACCACGAGCGCAAAAAGAAAAGCGATCCGCTTCATCGCGTGGTTCCCTCAAAATAGGCGCTTGCGGGATCATCCGGATCGAGAGAGGGCTCGCGGGCCGCACCCTTAGGTGTGATCAGTACATAGACCGTGCGCATGACCAGCAGCGTGGTCAGCAGCGATGCCACCACGCCACCAATCACCGCGCGTCCCAGCGGCGCGGTCTGCTGGCCGCTCTCGCTGACACCAACGGCCATCGGAATCATCCCCGCAATCATCGCAAACCCGGTCATCAGTACCGGCCGCAGTCTGGCGAGCGAGGCCGCGATCGCGGCATGGCGCGGTTCGTCGCCCGCCTGCCTGCGTTCCCTTGCGAAGCTGATCAGCAGCACCGAGTCCGCGACCGCGACGCCAATCGCCATAATCGCGCCGATCAACGACTCGATGTTGAGTGTCGAACCGGTCAGAAAGAGGATCATCACCACGCCGGCCAGGACTCCCGGAATAGTCGACAGCACCGCGAGCATGTCGGTGAACGACTGGAAATTGGCCACCAGTAGCAGCATCACGACCACCACCGCGAGCACCAACCCATTTCGTAGGCCGCCGAGCGTTAGCAGCATTTGCAGAGCCTGTCCGTGCAAAACCACGCTGCTGCCGCGCGGCGGTGCACCGGCTGAATTGATGGCGCGATCGACCGCATCCGTGGCGCCCAGCAGGTCGTTACCCTGGATGTTCGCTACCACACTCAGCATTCGCTGATTGTTGTAATGATCGAATTCGCCATAGGCACTACCGGAATTAACGGTCGCCACATCCGAAACCAGCGGATGTAACTGACCATCAGCCATCACCGGCAGGTTCCGTAGATCGCTTATCGAAGCGAGCTCATGCTGGGGAACCTGGACGGAGACCCGGTAGGGAATCCCGGTTTTTGGGTCGGTCCAGAAGTTGGGGATGATTAGCTGGCTCGACGAGGAAGCGGTGACGATCGAGTCGCTAACGTCACCAACAGTGACTCCCAACTGGCCCGCCAGTACTCGGTTGATGGTCACATCGATTGTGGGAAAATTGAGGGCTTCGGGGATTTGCACGTCGCGCAGCATTGGCAGGCGTTTGAGAATGTGCGTGAGCCGTTCGGTAAATGCGCGGGTTTGGGCAAGGTCGTTGCCCGACACGGTAATATTGATCGGATTGGGTGAACCCAGGTTCAGCACTTGGGAGACTACGTCGCTAGCCTCGAACGAAAAGTGCTCAGTGGGGAAACGCGTTCCGAGCTTCTGGCGGAGCTTTTCCTCCAGAGCAGGTACGGACGGACGCTTTCCTGGATGCAATGCAACCATCAGCAATGCATCTTGCGGCCCGCTGTTAAACTGGAAGATCGCATTGATTGGGTACGTCCACGGCGCAGGGCCGATATTTCCCAGAGTCGCGCGGACGAAATGCGCGCCGACTTCCTGCTCAATAAGATCTCCGACTTGGCTAACGATTTCTTGCGTGCGTTCGAGCCGCGTCCCGGCCGGAGCACGAATCCTCACTTGGAACTGACCCGTGTCCACCTCGGGAAAGAGCTGTGTCCCGAGCCCGAGGAACATGAAGAGAGCTATCAGGCAAAATGCCGCGTACAGGCCCAGAGTGATCGCCCAGTGATCAATCGACCACTCCAGAAAGGCGGCGTACTTCGGTCGAATCCGGCCGAGCAAAGAGTCGCCGTTCCCGCGCGCGCCCGTCGGCTTGAGCAGCCAGACCGCCAAGACTGGGAGCAGCGTGTTCGAAAGCAGATACGACGCGATCATCGCGAATCCCACAGCCAGCGCGAGCGGCGCGAACAACGATCGGCTTATGCCGACCATGAAAAACGACGGAATGAAGACCGCGATCACAGACAGCATCGCGATAAAGCGCGGTCGTAGCACTTCGCTCATCGCGCCAACTACTGCTCGCGCAGCGGTCTTCGCCGATTCAAGATGTACATCGATGTTCTCAATCGCGATGGTGCTCTCATCGACCAGGATGCCCACGGCGAGGGCAAGACCTCCGAGCGTCATGATATTGACGGTCTGGCCGAGCAGACGCAGAGCGACGAACGCGGCGAGAAGCGAGAACGGGATCGTCAGCACCACGATAAGCGCGGAGCGCAAATCGCGCAAAAAGAGCAAGACCATCAATCCGGTGAGTCCAATTCCTAGAAGGCTCTCTATGAACAGGCTGCGGATCGCGTTCCTGACATAGATCGACTGGTCAAACTCGAAATCGATGTGGACATCGGGCGGTACCTGCAAGCGCATCTGCGGGAGTGCCGCCTTGACCTCGTTGACCACGTTCAGCGTGGACGCATCGGCGCGCTTGATGACGGTCATATATACCGTGGGGCGTCCATTCACCGTAGCTACGTTGTAGACGATGTCAGCGCCGTCAACGACCCGCGCAACGTCGTGAACAAATACCGTTGGGTTGGGTCCAAGCCGCAGCGGCACGTCCCCGAGATCATGCGGGTCGCGCACAATTGCGTTGGTGGCGACTATCGGATTGAGGTCGCCGACTCCGATGTTCCCCGATGGCAGAGTGAGGTTTGCACGCGCAATGGCATTTGCTACGTCCGCCGGCGAAATCGAATAGGAGCGCAAACGGTCGGGGTCTACATAGACAACGATGGTGCGTACTTTGCCGCCCCACGGCGGGATTGCGGAAGCTCCGGGGAGAGTCGCCAGCACCGGGCGCACGCGATAGAGCGCGAGGTCCTGGATTTCCTTGATGCCGCGCTTGTCGCTTGAAAATACCAACTGCCCGATTGGGATTGCCCCAGCGTCAAAGCGGAGAATGAAGGCCGGCAGCGTCCCCGGCGGCATGAACGAGCGGGCACGGTCCGCGAGAGCAACTACCTGAGAAAGCGCCTGTCCCATGTCAGTGCCCGGATGGAAGTAGAGCTTGAGCAGCCCGAGACCTTGAATCGATTGGGATTCGATATGCTCGAGACCGGTCACGTACAGAAAGTGGTATTCATAATACTGTACGAACTGGCCTTCCATCTGATCCGGCGCCATTCCCGCATACGGCTCAGCCACATAAATCACCGGGACATCGAGGTTGGGAAAGATATCCTCTGGCACTCGAAGCAACGCGAGACCCGCACCGAGGACGAGGGCGAAGACCATCACCAGCACTGCGATCGGCTTGCGCAAAGCGATTCTAACCAGCCACATAGAACGACTAATCGCCTCAGCTTGCGTTGCGGATTTCAATCAGCAGCGGATCGAGATCGCCGACGGCGCGCGCTAACAGCAACATCGCACGCCAGACATTCACTCTCGCGACGGCATTATCCACTTCGGCCTGCGTGAGGATTCGGTCGGCGTCGGCCACGTCAACGACGGTGGCCAGCCCACCTCGGTACCGTGCCGTATCCTGAAGTTGAGTGGCGCGGGCCGCCGCCAATTCGGCGGGAGTATTCGCCGCGATCCGCCGCGCTCCGTCGAGAATCGCGCGCGCACTGTCGATCTGCTTCTGAATCGCGAGCGTCACCTGGTCGTAGTGCGCCTTCGCAAGCTGTTCGTTGGCCGCTTGAGCATGAACGTCGGCGCGCGCCTGGAAGAGTGCCTTGATTGGTACGGTCACAACGACACCGGCGGCCCAGTTGGTGGTGTTTGGCACGAAGCCGTTGCCCGGTCCGGGGTTAGCGTTCGCCGAAAAGCCACTGTCTCTCTGATAGATTCCCGCCACCACATCGACTCTCGGGAGGTACTCGAACTTTGCCGCGCGTGTGGAGGCACGGGCCGCGGAAATTTCAGCAAGCGCCTCACGCAGTAATGGGTCGACGGGCGAGGCGTGCTTGCTGACTGGAGCACCGGCCGGCATCTCCAGCAGTCGCCCGCTCACGACTTTCACCCCGCTGTCAATTCCACCGCCTAGTGCTTCCACCAACGTGGCCCGCGCAACTCGTTCCGCCTGCTCAGCAGATATCTCTTGGTTCAGGGCAAGTGCGACTTCCGCGTCGGCCCTCGACGCGTCCGCGCCCGGCCGAAGCCCGCTGTTCACCCGCCCTTTTACCGCCACTGCGAACACACGCGCTCGTTCAACACCGGCTTTGGCGGCTGTCACCGTTTCGGCCGCTGCCACCTCACTTATGAAGGTATCGGCCGCGCCAAATGCCACAGTCAGCTTGTCCGCGTCGAGTCCGGCCGCCGCGCGTTCACGGCGGGCCAGAGCCACATCGACCAAAGCCATTTCACGCAGCAGTCCGGCTACGTCCTTCGACAGGAACACGCTCGTCGCGCTGTTCCATGCGCTCGACCCGAAAACACCACCGTTCTTGTTTTCCTCGATTACGGGAAAGCCCGGCATAGTCAGAAACAACCCCGGCACATTGTTGGCGGTCGCCCGCGTTTCCTGCGCGGACAGATCGAATCCTGGGAGATAATTCGTGCGCGAGTATTCGAGGCCCGCCTCCTCGCGCGCCTCGTTCGCTCCGGCGGCGCGCAAGCTCGGTTGGCGAGCCAGCGCGTACTCAACGGCCTGCTCTATCGTGAGAGCGCCAGGGCTGGGCTCATCGGCCACGCAGAGTCGCGGCAGGATGACCCCGACTACAAACACAAGAAGCAAGCAGCGAGCGCCCGATGAGATCATCGCCCTTTCCGCACAAACGACGCATACAGGTCGTCGAAGAGTGCCGAACCGCGCGCCAGTCGCGACTGGTCGTCCTTGTAAGCTCGGCAGATGCCGGTAATCACGCGGTCGATTCCGGTCGCCTCCTGACGGTCGAACTTGGCGTCCTTTAGATCGATATCGTGAATGATCTCGCCGATCGCTTGCAGCCCCGCGTCGCGCAGCTTCATGCGATCGATCAGAACCTCGAAGGTGCAACGATCACCTTCGTGGGTGAACTCCGCCTGGAACATGTCGAAGCGCAGTTCGTCCTTTTCGGGCCGGTAGCCTCTCGCGGGTACAAACTTGAACACCGCGTCGGCGTCGATAAAGCGACGAACGAGCCATGCGCTCGCCATCCGGTCGATGTGCAGACCCTTGCGGGTCACCCATATGCGCTTGCGATACTCGCCCAAAGATGAGGATGCGTCGCCTTCCTCGATGGGCGGCTCGTCGCGCAATCTCGCTTCAAGACTCGCCACGAGTCCCTCGACGGTCTGGCGCCCCAGCGAATCGAAGAAATCGATCGCCACCACCTCACCGAGCCTGTGCCGAAGCCGTGCAACCGCCGGCTCAATTTCATCTCTCTTCTCGCGATCGCGCGCCGAACCAGATCGCGACGAGCGCACAAGTTTCCTCGCCTCTTCGGCAATCGCCGCATAGTCTGCATCGCGCGCGGCCTTGAAGAGCGCTTCGACTTGGTCGTTGGCCAAGCCATCAACGAAGTCCGCCTCACAAATCGATGCTTCGCCGCGGCCTTCGGTAATTTCGCGCAGAGTCCATTGGAGATCTTCAAGGGTTTGGTCGCTGCGCGGCATCACATAGACCGAATTCTTGATCGCCACGGCGCCAATTCGTTGGAGGCGGCGCCAGATCTTGACCCGGAAGTAATCCGGTTTCGGAGGCAGGTTGTGGATCAGGAGGAGCCACGGCTTTTCGATGGGCTCAGCCATTCCATCACTCTTGGCATTTGGAAGATACAATTGCAATAGGAGAAGTATCAATTGAATCAATCACGAAATGACGGGAGCACTGAGGATGGCGCATGCTTCGGCATCGGCCTCAATCTGTCTCACTACCCGGCAAGCGTGACACGCCTCGTCGTAAAGCTCGCTCATTCCAATCACTGCCTATCTCGATACCGCAAGTACTGATTGTTGATTGTCCAGGGAAGGTGAACGAGGGATGATGCAGAAGGATCAGTGGCAGTAGCGGTCGAGCCGGCTTTTATCAGCCTAAGGAGAATTCCATGGAACAAATTGCCAACATCGAACGGCCGGGCTTGCTGACACGGGTGTTCTTCAGGATCGGCGAGCGAATGTTCGGCCAAATCCCAACTCCCGAACGTCTCATGGCTCATCGGCTGCCGCTCATGTTGGGGCTTGGTGGCCTATACGGTGCCATCGAGTGGTTCGGGAAAATTGATGCTCAGCTTCGCGCGCTGCTCAACGTGCAGGTGGCCACGCTCTACGGCGTGCTCTATTGAATGGACATTCGTCACGCCGTTGGCGTGAGAGAAGGCGTCTCGCCCAAGAAACTCACTGACGTTTTGACGTATCGAGAAAGTCCGCATTTCAATGAGCGCGAGCGTGCCGCGCTTGAATTCTGCGAGCGAACCATCCGGGATGACCTCGATTTGTCTGACGAGTGCTTGGTGCGGCTGCGGGAACATTTCTCGCAGGCAGAAATCGTCGAGCTCACCTTCATCATCGGGTATCAGACCTTCGCGAGCAAGTTTGCGAAAGCATTTAGGCTTGTTCCGCAAGGCTTTTCGTCCTGATCGCGGGTCCGCGCCGGGGCTGGCGGCCGGGATTAGAGCGGCGTCTGTGCTGATCGACAACCGACTGGCTCCGGCCGCGTCTTGACTCGTTAGGTTCTCTCGCCCCAGCGTCCCGATCTGGATCTAGAAGTTCGAGGTTGCTTGAAAGGTCCGCCGCAATTGCGCCCGCGATTGCGAAGCGCCTGAAGCATTCCAAGCCGTCCCAAGTCGTCTATAATAGCAGGTCGCCGAAACCTCGCCCAAAAGTCGGCACCGGTTCAGTTCGAGTTTTTGGGCCAGATGCGTCGATAAATATTGACGGTCACGAATGTGGCGAGCGCCATATCTAGCACCACGGTCGTTGTGGCGATCACCATCAGAAACGGACCTTCTGGATGCTCATAGACCATGTAGGGCATTTCTACTCGGAGGGTAAGTCCCCAAAGAACCCCGTTCAGATAAGCAACCGGGTACACGCAGACCGCATAGGTCACGGCCCATACAATCGGCACGAGAATTATTTTTGCGAGGAGGTTCTTCAAGCGCGGCGACTCTAACATGCTCGCGAGTTCTGCGATACTCGATTCATGCAGAAGCGCTCTCGCATGCGAGGAGAGATTAAACCGAGTCGTTGGCGAGACCATCAACGAAGTCCGCTTCACAGATCGGTGCTTCGCCGCGGCCTTCGGTGATTTCGAGCAGGGTTCATTGCAGGTCTTCAAGAGCCTGGTCGCTGCGCGGCATCACATAGTCCGAATTCTTGATCGCCACGGCCCCGATTCGCTACAGACGGCGCCAAATCTTCACCCGGAAGTAATCCGGCTTCGGAGGAAGGTTGTGGATCAAGAGGAGCCACGGCTTTTCGTTCGACGCAGCCATCTCTTTCACTCTTGACATTGGAAAGATACAATTGCAATAGATAAAGCATCAATTGAATCAGCCACGAAATGGCCGACCGGAAGCATTCCGGATAGTGTCCGCACTCACGCCGCGAAGGTGCATTGGCCAATGAAATGGATCACACGGGAGAAAGCCCGCGTGGACCGAATCGCGTGTCCGTGGTTGATCACGCGGTTCGTCGATTCAAACCCCGAGTTCGTCTTCTTAAGGCACGATACAGACTGGCCGGCGATCACCGACGGAACGGTGTTCGACGTTCCCAATGCGGAACTTGGGCATCACGGCGAATACTGCTCCTTCGACGCTATCATCAGCCGCTTCGACCTCGGAAAAAACCTTGCACTCGGCGAACTGGCCAAGATTGTCCGCGCCGCGGACACCCCGCGAAAAGACTGGGCGCTCGAAGGCATTGGGCTGGAAGCGATTGCCGATGGCTTCCGCCGAATCAGCGCCGAGGATTTCGACAATATGCGGCGTCAATTTGTCGTATACGACGCGCTCTATGCGCATTGCCAAGCCAAAGTCGCACGCCGCGTGTGAGGGAATGATCGGCGCCGGCCAAAGGAATCGATCGAGGGGATACCCCGATGAAGCGAGCGCTTGCGAATAGTCAACAGGCTGTAGACCATACCCGACGTGCAATTTTGCGCTTGGCACCCCTCGTTGTGGGCTCGTTAGCATTTGGTCCGAGCATGGCCCTTTCCGCCGATACATCCACGCCCAAGGAGACCGGGCTTTCCTTCGAAGGCCTGCTGAAGGGCAAGCCCGGCTTTCAGCCCAGGACTCCCGCATCACTGCCAACCACGGAGTTTCCGGGCTTTCTCTCGAAACAACAACTCGAGCGGAACTATGCCGCTTACCGAGATGCGTTTGCGAAATTGCTGGCAGCCGAGAGCGCGCTGGCGAATGTTTCACGCGACGCGACGCACGCAAAGGAATATGCGGCGCTCAGAATCAAGCAACTCAACTCTGCGAACTCGGTTCTGCTCTATGAGTTTTATTTCCGGAATCTTGCGGCAGCATCGGTCAAGCCATCCCGCTATGTCCTGTCCAATATGACTGAGCACATGGGCACCCTGGATAGCTGGCGCGAGGACTTTACTGCTTGCGCCCGCGTTGCTCAGTCCTGGACCGTCTTGGTCTATGATCCGTACGATGATCGATGGCACAACGTGCCGCTTAGCGAGTCCGACGCGGGCGGCTGGATCGGGTCGAATCCACTGGTCGTGTGCGACGTCTCCAACGCCGCTTGGTCAACCGACTACAAAGTTCGCGAACAATACGTCACCCGCTTCCTCGATCACATAGATTGGAGTGTTGTCGCGTCGCGCTATCAGGCCGTCGACCGTCATTAACGATCTGGGCACTTCTACCCCAACATTTGGACCTTGCGTCGATTCAGTCTGAAATGTACTCCCGTTCTCCCGGGACCCAACGTCAGATCTCCGCAAGCGGAAACGGCACAACGTGAGGCCTGGAGAAACCCGCTGTCAGGTTTGTCCATTGCGGCCGTTGCGGTATGGACGGCCGTTCACGGGGCCGTTCGTTTCATGTACCTCATGATTTTCAAGGCGGCTGTAAATCGTGCGGCGGTTGACGCCCAAAATCTTCGCAGCGCGGACCTTGTTGCCGCCGGCGTATGTGACCGTACGGCAAATTAATTCGTCGACGACATCTTTCATTGAAGAGCCCAGGTGAATGGTAAAGGAACTGTCCGGCCGAGCTGTCGCTTCAATCTCCGAGGGTAGGTCGCTAACTGCCAACCGCGTCGATTCGCAGAAAATCACGGCGTGCTCGATAGCATGCTTCAGTTCACGAATATTGCCGGGCCACCGGTAGAGGGCCAGCGCAGTAAGGCACGCGTCATCGATGCCAGCGATCTGTCTGCCGTGCTCCGCGTTCGTCCTCTGAACGAAATGGTCGACCAACAAGGGCAGGTCCTCGATACGCTCCCTGAGCGGAGGAAGATGAAGCGAACAAACCTTCAGGCGATAGTACAGATCCTCGCGTAGATGTCCGTCTCGAATCGCCCGATCGATCGGTCGATTCGACGCCGCCAGCACCCGCGCGTTGACGGGTATTTCTTTCGTACTGCCAACAGGCAGAACCCTACGCTCCTCAATCGCGCGGAGGAGCTTGGCCTGCGTTTCGCATCGCATCTCCGTAATTTCGTCGAGGAGGAGTGTGCCGCCGTTCGCGCTCTCGAAAAATCCCTGCTGCCGGCGGTCCGCGCCGGTATAGGCACCCTTTTCATGACCAAACAGGTGACTTTCGATGAGCGGTTCTGGAATCGCGGCACAGTTGACGGGCACGTACGGACCGTCGCTACGCGATGAGAGCTTGTGGATGAGTTGAGCCGTGTCCTCTTTTCCGGTCCCGCTTTCACCGGTGATCAGGACAGGTACATCGGATGAGGCGACCCGTTCGATCAGGCTCATGAGCTGGCGCATCGGTACGGACTGGCCAATCATGACGAACTCCCATGCGGATGTTTCCCATCAATCCCCTCCGCTCCCGCCTGTGGATAAATAGTCGCCCCGCCCTAACACGTCAACAATAATTGAGATATTAGAAGACGATTCCGATGAATGGGTAAAGCTAAGAAAATGGCTCGCGAGAGAGAATTCCAATTTGTGGGTCACTATAGCTGCCTCGATTTCGTTAACACACAGTTCGCGAAAGAAGATCGACGCCGCATCGATCTTCTGCGCAGTTTCGCCGATCTGATCAACTGGCTCGGCGAATCGCGGCTTCTAAATCGAGCGCAGTTGCAGAGCGCTCCGAAGCTGTGGGGAAGCAGACATGCTGTGGAGCGCATTTTTCAAGACGCGCTCGCCTTGCGTAGGGCGCTGTTTGCTATGGCCGAAAAGCTCGCGACACAACGGCCTGTGCCACGGGAATCACTTGATGCGATCAATAAGATGATTGAAAAGCGTCCGGCCTGCGTGCTTCGCGCGCGAAACTCGGGGAGCTTTGAGGAAGTGACCCGCCTGGATCTGCACGAGCCCGAGCAGTTGATGGTGCCAATTGCGCAGTCAGCGAGCGATTTGCTCTGTCACGGAGATCTCGCGCTCGTCAAACGATGCGCCCACCCCGCTTGCGGCGCCTTCTTTTACGACACGTCCAAGAACCATACACGACGCTGGTGTAGCACGACCGGCTGCGGCAATCGCATGAGAGTCGCGGCGCACTATCAGCGCCACCGCATTGCCGGTTAGCCAACCGCTTCTCCACCTCTGCTAGCTCGGTGCTCATTCTCAGCGAACGCCGTCAACCTGGTCGGCATGATGGATACTGGTTCGGTTTGAATCTGGCGAGCTTGATTGATGGTGGGGCTGGGCACACGATCTGGTGACAAATTCCTCTTTGGAAACGGGAGCGGTGATATGCGCCCTAAAGATATTTGTCGGGGCTTGGGTGGACGCCTTTAACAGAGCGGACGCTGAAGCTCTGGCGGCATTCTACGAGGACAACGTAATCAACCATCAGGTTGCGGAGGAGCCGGTTGAGGGCCGCAAGGCCATTCGTGAGATGTTCGCGAATAGATTTGCGAGAACAGAGATGGTCTGCATCATCGAGAACATCTTCGAGAATGGGGAGTGGGCGATTTTGGAGTGGCGCGATCCGAAAGGTCTGAGAGGATGTGGCTTCTTTCATGTCGTCAGCGGCAAGATCGTTTTCCAGCGCGGCTACTGGGACAAGCTTTCCTTTCTCAAGCTTCACGACTTGCCGGCGCCTAAGGTGCCAGCTTGACCTACACTTGGGCATTGGCCATCGATTTCCGCGAGTGACATCGAAACGACCAATGTGTGTGTGCAGAATCTGCACATGCACACTTCGCATCGTCCGCGAGGCTCCAGGAGCGACCAGACACGGCCAGCCATCGACAGACATGGTTCGCCGATCGGGGCACCGTGTTTGCACTCCGATACCGCTTGATAGGTGTGGACGCGGGGCGCGGGCGGTCCTTCATCTCGTGGAGGAGGCATCACTCAAATGCCCGAGATTCAGAGTTCCGAGTCTCAAGACGCCGATCGGCTTTCATCGATTCTCGCCGGCTATCTGACGCCAAAGAATTTGGCTCAAGCGCTCGGGGTTTCGGAGCGCACGGTCGCCCGGTGGCATCGGTTGCGAGAGGGTCCGCCACGCGTCGAAATTGGGCGCAAGGTCTTCTACCGCCTCGAATCCGTGAGCGCGTGGGTCGCGTCCTGTGAACGCCCTGAACCACGGGCCGGTCGTACGAGACGGGCGCGTCTACGCGCGGTCGATCCATCACGCGTCCCGGTCGCTGTGCAGCGGAACAACGTCGGCCCGCTTGCGGGACCGGGCGGCAGCCACAATTGAAGCGAAGCGATTCGTTGCCTGACGCAACGGATCGTCGGCAAGGTGCGCATAACGCGCCGTGGTCTGGGGCTGCGTGTGCCCGAGCAGGCGTCCTACGATCGGGAGTGACATTCCAGACGAGACCAAGTGACTTGCGTACGTATGCCGGAGGTCGTGAAGACGCACATTTTTCAGATGCGCCCGCTTACAAAGCGCAACCCACACACGCTTAATTTCCTGAGTCGGCTTCCCGGCTACTTCGCCGGGGAAGAGATACGGACTATCGCTTTTTTCCTTCATTGAAACGAGAAGTTGGATGGCAGGGGCGCTTAACGGCACATGTTCGGTACGCTTCTGTTTCGTGTGATGGCTGGGCTTCGTCCAAACGCCGAGCTCCAGATTAAATTCCGCCCAAGTTGCCGTCAGCGCTTCGCCCTTTCGGGCTCCGGTCAACAGCATCAGACGGATCGCATTCGCAGCGGATTGGTTCGGATGCTTGTCCAAGGCGTCGCAGAGATGCTCGATTTCTTCGGTCGAAAGCCAGCGGTCGCGCTTCTCCTCGCGATATTTCGGAACCCCCTCGCACGGGTTGTCGGGACGCCATTCCCAGTTCTTCGCCAGATTCAGCATTTTGCTGAGAAGCGCGCGAACTCTGTTCGCCTGATAGGGCGAATCCTTGAGCGATTGGTGCAGCTCTTCAACATCGCGCCGCTTCAGATCGGCAACCTTTATTTTGCCCATCTTGGGGAGAATGTCGTTACGCGCCATGCTTTCGTTCGATCTGATCGTGTTGGGTCGCAGATAAATCTTCGCGTGCCGCTCCATGTAGTCGTTGAACAGGTCTTCGATCGTCGGCGCCTCGCGACGATGCTCTTTCTCGGCGAGCGGATCTTCGCCCGTTCGAAGAGCACCGCGGAGCTGAATAGCCTCCTCGCGAGCAGCCGCGGCATTGAACTCGGGATATCGGCCGATCGTATACCGACGCTTTCGCTCGTTGATTCGGTAATCGAGGACGAAGGAGATCACAGAGTTGGCTGTGATGCGCACTCCTAAACCGGGGATCTCCTCGTCGTACAAAATGCGGCTTCCGGCGTGCGGCGCCTTGAGCGAGCGGACGATCTTTTCAGTTATTCGGCCTGCCGATACAGCCATTCTGTGTCACCACTGTGTCACCAAGAAATGTGATCTGAGTGGCAGTGATTATGACTCGAAATCAGCAGGCTGTCAATGAATGTCCCTGATTTACAAGGCTAGAAACGCGATCGAGCAAATTGCTGTGTCACCACGTATCACCGGATTTTGGCTTGGACAGCGATCCGTAATCAGCAGGTCGTCGGTTCGAATCCGACGGGTGGCTCCAAAAAGATAATAAAATCATGTAGTTTTAAGGGTGGCCGATCCGATGGATCGGCCACCTTCATTCTGTGTCCGTACCGTGTCTGTATGCGGACAGGCAAAGTCGATCCGCCGTGTCCGATGACCCACTGATTGAAAATCAGCAGGTCAACGAAGCTGCAGCGACGATCGCGATGTCCGATTCAAACACGTCTTCGCCGCAACTCGACTCGTGCGCAACTCGCAGGCGCAGAAATTGCTGAAGCACAGAATCCGGCGAGCACAACTTTCAGGATGCGTGCTCGATCACACGACATCGAGGCGTCGGCATGGAAGGCAGCGTCTATCTCAAAGCGCGGCAGGAATGGGATGAGCGTTACGCTGATCTCGTTCTCGGCAAACGTAACTGGCAGATAACCGCCGGCGGTTTGATGGCCGTCACCTTGGTACTGGCCTTCGGGATGGTCTGGGTCAGCACACGAAGCAGGTTTGTTCCGTACGTCGTCGAGGTGGACAAGCTCGGTTATGCGCTCGCCGCGCCAAGCGCGCTCACCGAGAGTACCACGCAGATTAGCTCCGATCGGATGGTGCGTTACGAGCTGGCGGCCTTCATTCGCAACGCTCGTGACGTGATCAGCGATCCGGCGGCCGAACATCAGCAAATCGGTCAGGTGTACAGCCGCGCGCGTGGAGCGGCTTACAAGTTCCTCGAGAATTACTATCACGAGAACGACCTCGAACATGATCCGTTCAAGGTCGCTCAGCACCAATCTGTCATCGTCCAGATCGACTCGATACTGCCACTACCCGCCGATACCCATAGCGCGGGAACTCCGCGCTGAGTTCGGCAATGCGCTGTTGCAGAACCTTTTTCTCAGCCGTAGAGCGGCGGCTGCGGTAATAGTAGGTTGAGCGCGCCAGCTTCATGATTCGGCATCCTCGCGCAACCGAGAGGGCTGCGGCCCGCTCACGATGGAGTAGTTCTCGCCGCTCGGCCGCTGTTCCCGGCGCGCGCTTTTTTTCAGAAGGTCAACTTCCATCGTCAGTTGGCCGACTTTGCGCTCCAGCGCGGCGATTTTGGCTTCGTACTCTGCATTCCGCGCGGCGTCGGCCACTTCATCGGTGAGCTGGCCCGCCTCATACTTCTCCATCCAGAGCCGAATCAGGTTACGTGAAAGACTGTGCTGGCGCGCCGTTTCGCGCATTCCCCCTCGTCCTTCGAGAATGTCCGACACCACCTGTCGCTTAAATTCAAAGCTGAAGCTCCGGTGTCTTGCCATGGCCTATCCTCCGATAAGCCCGGCTCCCCAGTCCAATCGATCCCCACTCAACT
>Ga0209167_10000483_pt1 | contig 28919 bp, 24 predicted proteins | sample Coa_R1_9_FD_187154 | JGI IMG/M metagenome (GOLD analysis project Ga0209167, IMG submission 187154) | Surface soil microbial communities from Centralia Pennsylvania, which are recovering from an underground coalmine fire - Coalmine... | ecosystem: Environmental > Terrestrial > Soil >...
CTTCCGGGTGGCTTCACTTACGAGGGCTTCACCGCGCGCACCGGGCTGGCCGCCGCTGCGATCGGTGCCCAGATTGCATCGCTCGAGGCGCGGGGACTCATCGAACTGACGGCTCTGGGCTGCCGGCCGAGCGCCCTGGGGCTGCGATTCCTGAACGACCTGCTGCTCGAGTTCATGCCGGAAAGTTCACAAATGACCGGCAGTTCCACGTTGTCAATGACCTCTCACGAGCCCGGCCGTGCCGCCTCGGCGCCGTTATACACAGGCTCTCGGGCCCTCGCCGGAGAATGAGCTATTTGCGCTTCAAACCACCCAAGCTGCGCAATGTGATCATCACAACTCGTTGATAAATCTGCTTAAAACTGCATGATCATTTTTTGACCAAGGTAACAAAAATGCAATGTGGCGGCGAAATGGATGCATTCCGGAGCCGTGAGTCCACAGACTTGTCCACAGGTTCTGTGGATAAGGAAACGCCCGCGGCGGGGGTCGGTCGCGGTCAGGCTTGAGGCGCAGCGCCTCTGCCGCTAAACTCGCGCGCCCTTTAATCGGCGTTGCCGCCACCCCATGTAGCGGTGGCACCCTTCCCGGAAACCGCGTGAGCTTAAGCACATGAAAGCCTCGATTCATCCCGACTACAAAGAGATCAACGTCACCTGCACGTGCGGCAACACGTTCAAGACCGGGTCGACGCTGGGCCACGACCTGCAGGTCGAGGTGTGCTCGAGCTGCCATCCGTTCTACACCGGCAAGCAGAAGATGGTCGATACCGCCGGGCGCGTGGACAAGTTCCGTAAGAAGTACGGCGGCGCTGCCGCGGCCAACACTGCCGCGGCGCCGGCGGCAGCCAAGTAAGCACTTGCCGTGCTTGAGCGCGGCCCGTGAGCGGGCCGTCGCTCACTCGTGCGTCGCTGCGGCGAGCTCCTGCAGCCCGATCGGCGGGAACTTTTCTCATCAACTGCTGACGACGGCGCGCATCGGCGCGCTGCCTTGATTCGGCCCACGGACCATGTAAGGCTCGCGGCCGTAATGGCCGACAAGACGACCCCGAAGACATTCGAGCTTACGGATCCATCACGCGGACGCAGCGCGCAGCTGCCCGTGCGCAGCGGCACCATCGGGCCGGCCGCACTCGACATCGCGGGGATCCACAAGGAACTCGACGTCTTTACCTACGATCCGGGCTTCGGCATGACCGCCGCGACCGAGAGTCGCATCACCTATATCGACGGGGATGCCGGGGTGCTCCTCTACCGCGGTTACCCGATCGAGCAGCTGGCGCAAAAGAGCTCCTTCATGGAGGTGGCGTACCTGCTGCTGCTCGGGGAGCTGCCGACGGCGAAGCAGCTCACCGAGTTCACCGGCAACATCCGTTATCACACGATGATCAACGAGTCGTTGCTGCGCTTCTTCAACGGCTTCCATCACAACGCGCATCCGATGGCGATGGTGTCGGCTGTGGTGGCGTCGATGTCGGCGTTCTATCACGACACGATGGACATCCATAACCCGCGCCATCGGGAGATCTTCTCGCACCGGATCATCGCCAAGCTGCCGACCATCGCCGCCGCCGCCCACAAGCACTCCCTGGGGCAGCCGTTCATCTATCCGCGCAACGACCTCGACTACGCCGGCAACGTGCTGAACATGGTGTTCGCGGTCCCGTGCGAGGCCTACCAGGTCGATCCGATCGCTTCCCAGGCACTCGACCTCCTGTTCGTGCTGCACGCCGATCACGAGCAGAACGCCAGCACCTCGACGGTGCGCCTCGCGGGCAGCACCGGCGCCAATCCGTACGCGGCGATATCCGCGGGCGTCTCGGCGCTGTGGGGTCCGGCGCACGGCGGCGCCAACGAGGCGGTGCTCGCGATGCTCGAGCAGATCGGCAGCGTCGACAACATCCCGAAGTACCTGGCGATGGCCAAGGACAAGGCGAGCCACTTCCGCCTCATGGGCTTCGGTCACCGCGTCTACAAGAACTTCGACCCGCGCGCGACCATCATTCGCGCGATGTGCCACAAGGTGCTCGAGCGGCTCGGCCGTACCGACAACCCGCTGTTTGAGCTGGCGCTGCGCCTCGAGGAGATCGTCCTCAAGGATGAGTACTTCGTGTCGCGCAAGCTCTACCCGAACGTCGACTTTTACTCGGGCGTCATCTACAGCGCCATCGGCATTCCGCGCTCGATGTTCACCGTGATGTTCGCCATCGCGCGCACCGTGGGCTGGGTGGCGCACTGGCAGGAAATGATTTCCGACCCCGGCATGCGTATCGGCCGGCCGCGGCAGCTGTACATCGGCGCGCCGCGCCGCGATTACGTGGACATCAAGAAGCGTACCTAGCCCATCGGCTGCGGCGGTGCCAGCGCCATTCACGGCAGCTGCAGCAGCGCCTCCACTTCGAAAGCATTCGCCCGCCGCATCGGCCGCCCGTCGACCGGGCTGACCGGCGCCTGGCGGATGCCGTCGGTCGGAAACACCGTGGCCTCGATCGGCTGATCCTCCATCTGGAAGCGCACGCCGGGGTAAGCGCGCACCCGCTCAGGCGTCAGCTTGACGCGCCGCTCGGTGACCTCATGCGGAATGCCCTGGTCCAGCAGTTTCAGCGTGACGGCTTCGGCGCGCTCGGTGAACAGGTGCAGCTGTATCTCGGTGTGCTGGGTCGCGGTCCCGGCCAGCACCGCGCCCACCAGGCGCGGCTCGAACTCGCGCAGATAACGCATGGCGCTCAAGGCGGCGCGGCGCTGCGCGTGCAGGGACTGCAGGTACGAGCTGCCGCCGAACAGGCGCTGGTATTCCGCCAGCGCGCTCTCGATCTCGGAGTTCTTCGGCAAAAGCGCCGCGCCGTCGGTGACACCGAAGCGCTCCGCCGCCTTGCGCTTGGCAATGAGAAAATCGCGGATGCCGTGCTCGGCCATGATGCGCGCGGCTTCCTGCGCCAGCGCCCGCCGCAGGTTGTCGGCCCGCGCCACGTGTTTCTTGGCTCTCGTCACAGTGGGCCAGCTCTTTAGAAGATCGGTTCGCTGCTCGCCGGCCCCTGGGGTCCCTGCGTGCCGGTTTCCGCGTCGGCGGCCGCCGGCAGGTGAGCGGTCATGAAAATCTCCGGCACGCCGTCCGGATTCTCGGCGCTCACCAGCGTGCCGGTCTCGGGCGATATGCGTAAGGTCACGAGTCCATCGGGCATCGGCCGGCGCTGCTCGGGCACTCCCTTGAGCGCCTCGCGCATGAACTGCACCCAGATCGGCAGCGCGGTGCGCGCCCCTTCCTCGCTCTCACCGAGCGGGCGCTCCTGGTCAAAGCCGACCCACACCGTGGCGACGAGATTGCGCGTGAAGCCGTTGAACCAGGTGTCCTTGGCCTCGTTGGTGGTGCCGGTCTTGCCGGCGATGTCGTTGCGCCCGAGCGCCAGCGCCCGCCGCCCGGTGCCGCGCCGGATCACGTCCGCCATCATATCTGTCATGACGTAAGCGTTCTGCGCGCTGATGACGCGCGGCGCGATTTCCTCCGGCTTCAGCGGCTGCGGCTCTCCGCGGGTCGTGTCCGAGACCTGCAGCGGCGAGGGGCTCCCCGCATCCGCCTCGGTCCCATCGCACTGCGGGCAGACGCGGCGCGGTGCGGCGCGCCAGACCACCTGCCCGGAGGCATCCTCGATGCGGTCGATGAAATACGGGTCGATCCGGTAGCCGCCGTTCGCGAACACCGCGTACCCCGCCGCGACGTCCAGCGGCGTCGCTTCCAGCGTGCCGAGCGCGAGTGTCAGGTCGTGGGGCATGCTGCGCGGATCAAAGCCGAAGCGGCTGATGTAGTCGATCGCGGTCGGAATACCGACCGCCTTGAGCACCCGGATCGACACCAGGTTGCGCGAGTGCACCAGGGCATCGCGCAGCCGCGTCGGCCCACCGAAGGCGCGCTCGGAGTTTTCCGGCCGCCACGCCTCCTCGGTGCCGTTGCCTTCGAGCACGACCGGGGCGTCGAGCAGCACGGTCGCCGGCGTGAAGCCGTGCTCGAGGGCGGCGGAGTACAGGAACGGCTTGAAGCCGGAGCCCGGCAGGCGGCGGGCCTGGGTGACGCGGTTGTACTTGTTGGTGAAATAGTCGAAGCCGCCGACCAGGGCCACGATGCTGCCATCGTTGGGATCGAGGGCCACCAGCGCGCTTTGCGCCTCCGGGATCTGCCCGAGCTGCGCGTGCCCGGCGGCATCCGCCACCACATAGATAACGTCGCCCCTGCTGAGCAGCTGCGCGGCATTTTGCGGCACCAGCCCCAGGGCATCGTTGCGGCCCGCTTTGCGCGCCCACGACATCCCGTCCCACTCGATCTGCACCGGACCCAGCGTCTTCACATAGGCGTGCACGGTCTTGTCTTCGACCGTCTGCACGATGGCGGGCGCGAGATTGCCGATCGAGGCGTACTCGTCCACCAGGTCATCGAAGTCCACCTCGCCGTGCGCTGGCAGATCGACGTGACCCGCGGGTCCGCGCCAGCCGTGGCGGCGGTCGTATTCAATGAGGCCGATACGCACCGCGCGGTTGGCATCCGCCTGCAGGCGTCCGTCGATGGTGGTGTAGACCTTGTAGCCGGCGCTCTCGGCGGTGGCGCCGAAGCGCTGCCGCAGCTCCAGGCGCGCCATCTCGGCGACGTACGGCGCCTCGACATCGAACAAGGGCGCGTGCGCGCGCGCCTGCATCGGCTCTTTGTTGGCGGCCTCGGCCGTGGCGGCGTCGATGTAGCCGAGCTCGCGCATGCGGCGCAGTACGTAGCCGCGGCGCTGGGTCGCGAGTTCCGGGTCGACAATCGGGTTGTACTTCGAGGGCGCCTTGGGCACTCCGGCGAGGGTGGCGGCCTCGGCCACGTCGAGCTTGTCCAGCGGCTTGCCGAAGAAGGCTTCCGCGGCCGCGGCCACGCCGTAGGCGCGCTGGCCGAAGAAAATAACATTCAGATAGAGCCCGAAGATTTCCTGCTTGCTGAACTCGTGCTCCATGCGATAGGTGACGAAGGTCTCCTGCAGCTTGCGGCGCGCGGTCTTGTCCAGATTGAGGAACATGTTGCGCGCGGCCTGCATGGTGATCGTGCTCGCGCCCTGCGTCTTCTCACCCGACACCACATCGATTAGCACCGCGCGCACCACGCCGAAGTAGTCGATGCCGTGATGTTCGAAGAAGCGTTCGTCTTCGGCGGCCAGGAAAGCGTGTTTGACGACTTCGGGAATCTGCTCGTAGGTGACCGGAATGCGCCGCTGCTCCCCGATCTGCGCTATCAGCGCGCCACCGCGCGTGTAGACGCGCAGCGGCACCTGCAGCTCCACGTTACGCATCGCATCCAGCGGCGGCAGCGAGGGCACAAGGTAGACATAACTACAGGCGAGCGCGTAAGCCCCAAGAAGTGTGACCAACATCACACCAGCCGCGACGGCTGCCAACACGCGAATGTAATTCCATTTCACAAAAAACCAACTCCGTTGCTTGCGCTCCCTCAAGGCCGCCTGCATAGTACCGGCCGATTCTTAGGCAAACTCACCGAAAGGTGGGGACGCAAAGCCTCCGGTCTACGGGACGTACGTGCCTATGACAGCGGGGTTGCCGGTGCGAACGTTAACGCACTCCAAGATGGCGGGCCACGCGGCCTGCAAGCACTGGAGGCACGGTTCGACCGACCAACCACAGCTGCAGTTCGCACCCACCGCCCCGCCCGCGAAGCTCCTTCGTCCCCAAGGGCGCTTGGACGGCAAGACTCGACACGATTCAGGTCTCCTGGCTCACCGTGCGCGTGACGCGCGCGGCACTTGCGCAGGACCGCCGCAGGGCAGCGCGTGGTTCCGTGAGCCGCCTCACGTTCAATTTAACTTTGCGCTGATATATAGTGCTTCGGATTATGATGCAGGGTGGTCATTTTCAGGCGTAATATCCTGAAAAGGAAATAAAAATGTTCCTTCTGCAGCGCAAATACCGCCCGCTTCTGGGACTTGACATAACGACTTCGTCGGTCAAGCTCATCGAGCTTGCCCTGGCGGGCGGCCAGTACCGCGTCGAGGCCTACGCAGCCGAGCCCACGCCGGCGAACGCCATCAATGAGAAGGCGATCGTGGACGCGGAAGCGGTCGGCGAGGCGATCCGCCGCGCGGTGAAACGCGCCGGCGCCAAGAGCGCCGAGGTCGCGATCGCGATCTCAGGCGATGCCGCCATCACCAAGGTGATCCAGATGCCGCGCGCGCTGCGCACCGGCGACCTGGAATCCCAGGTGGAGATGCAGGCCGACCAGTACATCCCCTTTCCGATGGACGAAGTCAGCTACGACTTCGAAGTGCTGGGACCCAACGAGAAAGATCCCGAGGCCAACGACGTGCTGCTGGTCGCGACGCGCACCGAGAACGTCGAGCAGCGCCAGGCGGCGGTGAAAGCCGCCGGACTCACGGCCAAGATCGTCGACGTCGAGGCGTTCGCCCTCGAGAATGCCTGCAAGCTGATGACGCACCAGATGCCTGACGGCGGCATCGATCGCACCATCGCGGTGGTGGACTTCGGCGCCAGCAGCACCACCTTCAGCGTGCTGCGCAACCTGCGCGTCGTCTATACGCGCGATTTCACCTTCGGCGGGCAGCAGCTCACCGAGGAGATCATGCGCACCTACGGGCTGGCGATGGAGGAAGCGGGGCGCGCCAAGAAAGAAGGCGGCTTGCCCGGCAACTATCAGTCGGAAGTCCTCGATCCGTTCATTGACGACATGACCCAACAGGTCAGCCGCTCGCTGCAGTTTTATCTCGCCTCCGGTTCCGGGCGCGAGCAGCCGGAGAAGATCCTGGTGTGCGGCGGCTGCGCCAACATCCCGGGTGTGGCCGAGGTAATTTCCAGCCGCGTGGGCATTTCCGCCGAAAAGGGCGACCCGCTCGGCCAGATGAAGCTGTCCTCGCGCGCCAAGGCGCAGGCGGTGCAACGCGATGCCACGGCGCTCCTGACCGCCTGCGGACTCGCACTGCGGAGTTTCGACTGATATGCCACGCATAAACCTACTCCCCTGGCGTGAAGGCCAGCGCAAGGAGCGCAAGCTCGCTTTCCTGGTGGCGCTCGCCGTGGCGGGAGTCGCCGCCTGCGTTACCGCCTTCGCCGCCTACCTCATGTTCGGTTCGATGATCCAGGCGCAGCAGCATCGCAACGACCAGTTGCGGGCCGAGATCAAGACGCTCGACAAGCAGATCGAGGAAATCAACAACCTCGAGAGCGCCAAGCAGAAGTTCATCGCGCGCATGGAGATCATCGAGAAGCTGCAGCGCTCGCGCCCGGAAATCGTGCACGTGTTTGATGAGATCGTGCGCACCCTGCCGGAAGGGGTGTATCTCACTTCCGTCAAGCAGAACGCCAGGAAACTGAAATTCGACGGCGTGGCGCAGTCGAGCACGCGGGTCTCCTCTTTCATGCGCAACATCGATGGCTCGCAGTGGCTGCGCAACCCGGAGCTGGAGGTCGTGCAGACCGCCAAGGGCAGCGGCAGCGGCTCGAGCTTTACGCTGACGGCGGACGAGGTGAGTGCTGCTGGCGCCGATGACAGCGGCGCCGCCAGCGCGCGCAAGGCCAAGATCCGCAAGGCAAGCCTGGGTGCTGTGGGGGCGCGGCAATGAACCTGCTCGACGAACTGCGGTCACTTGATCCGCGCGATCCGGGGCGCTGGCCCTTGCCCTTCCGCGCCGGCGCGGTGGGACTTGCCTTCTTGGTGCTGGCGCTGGCCCTCAGCTATTACTTCGTGTGGACCGATCAGCGTCCGGAGCTGCAGCGGCGCCAGGCCGAGGAACTCACGCTGCGCCAGGAATTCCACAACAAGCATGCCAAGGCCGTGAACCTCGAGGTCTACAAGGGACAGCTGAAGGATATTGAACGCTCCTTCGGCGCGTTACTGCGCCAGCTGCCGGGCAAGACCGAGGTGCCGAGCCTGCTGGTCGACATCTCGCAGACCGGACTCGCGGCGGGCCTGCAGGAGAAACTCTTTCAGCCGGAGCCGGAGCGCAAGCAGGACTTCTACGCGGAGCTGCCGATCAAGATCAGGCTGACCGGCAGCTATCACCAGTTTGGCGAGTTCGTGAGTGGCATCGCGGCGTTGCCGCGCATCGTCACGCTGCATGACATCGACATCAAATCGGACAACAAGGACGCCTACGACCAGTTGTCCCTGGAACTGACGGCGAAGACCTATCGTTATATGGACGAGGATGAGATCGCCGCCGGCGAGACGGACAAGAAGGACATCACGCACCGTGCGAAGCCGGCGAGCCCGGCCGGCTAGGTAGCTACCCATGAATAACGCCTCATACGCATCCTCGCTGCGCCTTCTGTGCCTCGCGCTCGCCTGTGCCGGCTACGCCGCGCTCAGCGCCTGCTCCGGCGCCGATGGCGACCTGGCGCGCTTCGTCGAGGACACCAAGAAAGAGCCCGGCGGGCGTGTCGAACCGCTGCCGGAGATCAAGCCGTACGAAACCTACGCCTATGCGGCGAGCGACCTGCGCTCCCCGTTCTTGCCCTCGAGCCCCGGCTCGGGCGCCGGCATCAACGGCGTGCGCCCCGACTCCAAGCGCAACCGCGAGTTCCTCGAACAGTACTCGCTCGACACACTCAAGATGGTGGGCACGCTGCGCTTGAGCGGCCACATGTTCGGCCTGGTGCAGACCAAGGACGGCCTGGTGCATCGCGTGACCGCGGGCAACCACATCGGCCAGGCCGAAGGCAAGATCACCGATATCAGCCCGTCAAAAATCAGCCTCGTTGAAATCGTTCCGGACAGTGTTGGCGGATATATGGAGCGTCCCGCCGCGCTGGCCCTGAATGAGTAAGGTCCAGCAGGGAGTCTCACGAATGCACGCGTATCGCACAATGAATCGCCTCCTCGGCATGGCCGCGTCGCTCGTGGTCGCCGGGGTTCTCGGCATGCTCCCGGTCACCGCGGCACAGGCGCAGACCCCGGCCGCAGCCCAACCGGCGCTCCAGGCCATCGACGTGCAGCCCCTCGCGGGACAGCAGCTGCAGCTTACCATGCGCCTCTCGGGACCTGCGCCGCAGCCGTTGTCGTTCACCATCGACAACCCGGCGCGCATCTCCCTTGATCTGCCCAACACGACGCTGGCGCTGCCCTCGCGCCGCATCGACGTGCACACCTCGGGCCTGGACACCATCCTCGCCGCCGAGACCAAGGACCGCACGCGCCTGGTGCTGAACCTCGACAAACTCGTGCCCTACGACACGCGGGTCGACGGCAGCAACATCATCGTCACCCTGGGCGCCGCCACCGGCGCCGCCGCGGTCGCCAGCAGCGCCGCCCCGGCCGCAAGCTCCGGCGGTGGCAGTGTGGCGCGCGAACTGCGCGCCATCGACTTCCGGCGCAGCGCCGATGGGGCCGGGCGGGTGGTCGTGAAGCTCTCCGATCCGCATATCCATATCAACCTGCACCAGGTCGGCGGCCAGATCGTCGTCGACTTCACCGACGCCAGCGTCGCCGCCAACCTCGCCCGCCGCTACGACGCCACCGATTACGGTACGCCGATCAGCGCCTTTGACGTCACGCGCGCCGGCAACGGCGCCCGTATCGCCATCACCGCCACCGGCGACTTCGAGCAGCTCGCCTACCAGTCCGACGATCAGTACGTGGTCGAGGTGTCGGCGCGCCGCAAAAACGCGGCCGCGCAGGATGAGAAGCCGGTGTACACCGGCGAGCGGCTGACACTTAACTTCCAGGACATCGAGACGCGCGCGGTGCTGCAGCTGCTGGCGGACGCCAGCGGCCAGAACATCGTGGTGAGCGATTCGGTCAATGGCAGCGTCACCCTGCGCCTGCAGAACGTGCCCTGGGACCAGGCGCTGGACATCGTGCTGCGCACCAAGGGCCTGGATAAGCGCAAGCAGGACAACGTCATCATCGTCGCGCCGCAGTCGGAACTGGCGGCGCACGAGAAGGCGGAGCTGGCCGCCAAGCGCGACGTGCAGGAACTGGCGCCGCTGCGCTCGGAGTACCTGCAGGTCAACTACGCCAAGGCCGCCGACATGGCGGCCCTGATCAAGACCAGCAACAACTCGCTCCTGTCCACCCGCGGCAGCGTCGCGGTCGATGACCGCACCAACACCCTGCTGCTGCAGGACACCCCCGATCGGCTCGCGGACGTGCGCCGCCTGGTGGCGACGCTCGACATCCCGATCCGCCAGGTACAGATCGAGGCGCGCATTGTCATCGTCAACAATGACTTCGAGCGTGACCTGGGCGCGCGCTTTGGCCTCACCAACTGGCAGAAAAGCGGGCAGAACGGGCTCGTGAGCACGACCGGCACCGCGGCCGGCACCGACTCGATGACCAACACCTTTGTCACCGGGCAGAACGCGCAGAACGCCGCCATCAACCAGAACAATTTCAACGCTTCCCTGGTCCCGCCCACGGCGCCGACGGTGGTGCCGCTGTCGACCTTCGGCATTCCGGCCGCCGCCAACCGCTACAACGTCAATCTGCCGGTCAGCACCCCGGCCGGTTCGATCGCACTGGGCATTCTCGGCAACAATTTCCTCGTGGATCTTGAGCTGTCGGCGGCCCAGGCGGAGACCCAGGCGAACATCATCTCCTCGCCGCGCGTCATCACGGCGAACCAGAAGGAGGCGACTATCAAGCAAGGCGTGGAGATTCCGTACCAGCAGTCCGCCTCGAGCGGCGCCACCACCATCCAGTTTAGGGAGGCGGTGCTGTCGCTCAAAGTGACGCCGCACATCACGCCGGACAACCGCATCATCCTCGACCTCGACGTGCGTGACGACAACGTCGGCACCGTGGTAGTGGCCTCGGGCGGGGTGAACGTGCCCTCGATCGACACGCGCGAAATCGCCACCCAGGTGCTGGTGAACGACGGCCAGACCGTGGTGCTCGGCGGCATCCTGCAGACCACCCAGCGCGAGGACGACACCAAGGTGCCGTACCTGGGCGACATCCCCATCATTGGCCACCTGTTCAAGAGCACGGCCCACCAGGACAACAAGGATGAGCTCATGATCTTCATTACCCCGAAGATCCTGCGCGAGGGCGTCAACGTCTATAACTGATCCGTTGCGTCCAGCGACGATGAAGCGGCCGCCTGCGGGCGGCCGCTGCATTTTGGGTATCCTGTCGCCACCCATGCTCGGCAAGACCAGTGTTTTCCTCGTAGGCCCCATGGGCTCGGGCAAGAGTGCCGTCGGTCGCCAGCTGGCGCGCGCCCTCGGCCTGCCCTTCCATGACAGCGATGCGGAAGTCGAGCGCCGCACCGGCGTCGACATTCCGTTCATCTTCGAGAAAGAAGGTGAGGCCGGCTTCCGGCAGCGCGAGCGCGAGGCGATCGAGGCGCTGACCGCGACCCCGCGCATCGTGCTGGCGACCGGCGGCGGCGCAGTGCTGCTCGAGGAGAATCGCCGCAACCTGCGCGAGCGCGGCTGGGTGGTGTATCTGCAGACCTCGGTCACCCAGCAGGCCGAGCGCGTGCGGCATGGCCGCAACCGGCCGCTCTTGAGCGCCGGCGAAGCGGCGACGCGCCTCCGGGACCTCATGGAACTGCGCGCCCCGCTGTACGCGCAGATCGCGGACATCGTCGTGCCGACCGACGGACGGCGCGTGCCCGCTGTGGCCGAGCACATCCTGCGCGAGCTGGCGGCGGTGTCCGGCACGCGCTGACGTACGGCGCTCACGTATACTCAGGCGCACGCCGCGCCTCATGTCTTGCGCGCGCGGTGAGCACGTGCATACCCTGAACGTCGAACTGAGGTCCCGCAGCTATCCCGTCCTGATCGATGCCGGGATTCTCGGTCGCCCCGGAGTACTCGACCCGCAGCTGGCGGCGCGCGATGTGCTGATCGTCAGCAACACCACGGTCGCACCGCTGTACCTGCCCGCATTGAGCGCGACGTTGCAGTCACGCCGCCTCGTGCCAGTGATCCTGCCCGACGGCGAGGCGCATAAGACCCTGGGCAACCTTTCCCGGGTGCTGGATGTACTCGTCGCCAACCGCTTCGGGCGTGACTGCGCGGTACTCGCCTTGGGCGGCGGCGTGGTCGGGGATCTTGCCGGCTTCGCGGCCGCGTCCTACCAGCGCGGCGTCGCCTTCCTGCAGGTGCCCACGACGCTGCTCGCGCAGGTGGATTCAGCCGTGGGCGGCAAGACCGGCGTGAATCACCCGGGGGGGAAGAACCTCATCGGCGCCTTCCACCAGCCCGCGGCGGTCATGATCGACACGCGCACGCTCACCACCCTGCCGGCGCGCGAGCTGCGGGCCGGGCTCGCCGAGGTGATCAAGTACGGTTTGATCTGCGATGCGGCGCTCTTCGCCTGGCTCGAAGCCCACCTGGATGCCCTGCTAGCCGGTGACCCGGGGGCGCTGGCGCACGTCATCCGCCGCTCGTGCGAGATCAAGGCTGCGATCGTGGGCCGCGACGAACGCGAGCAGGGGGAGCGGGCGCTGCTGAATCTCGGCCACACCTTCGGCCATGCGCTCGAGGCCGCCACGGCTTATAAGGAGTGGCTGCACGGGGAGGCGGTGGGAGCGGGACTGGTGATGGCCGCCGCCATGTCGCAGGCCTGCGGTTACTTAAGCGCGGCCGATGCCGCGCGCGTGCGCCAGCTCGTCGAGCGTGCCGGCCTGCCGGCGCACGCTGCGAGCGTAGAGCCGCAGGCGCTGCTCGAGCACATGCGTATCGACAAGAAGGTCAAGGGAGGGCGCATACGCCTGGTGCTGCTGCGGGCCATCGGCACCGCCTTCATCAGCGATGACTACCCGCAGGGCGCACTACGAAGCACGCTCGCGGCGCATTGCGGGGCCGCGCGAAGATGAACGACGCGGTCACCGGCGAATCGACTCTCGCGTGCTTCGCCGCGCACGACGGCGAGTCGCGTGGCCGGCGTTACCCCGAACCGAAACCCGAACTGCGCAGCGAGTTCCAGCGGGATCGCGACCGCATCATCCACTCGAATGCGTTTCGTCGCCTGGTCTACAAGACGCAGGTATTCGTGAATCACGAAGGTGACCTGTATCGCACGCGGATAACCCACTCCATCGAAGTCGCGCAGGTCGCCCGCTCGGTCGCTCTCGCGCTGCGGGTGAACGAGGCGCTCACGGAAGCGATCTGCCTTGCGCACGACCTCGGGCACACCCCATTCGGGCATGCCGGCCAGGACGCGCTGAACGAGTGCATGCGCGATTACGGCGGCTTCGAGCACAACCTGCAGTCCCTGCGCGTGGTGGATGAGCTCGAGGAGCGGTACGCGGAATTTCCCGGGCTCAATCTGACATTCGAGTGCCGCGAAGGCATTCTCAAGCACTGCTCACTGCACAACGCCCGTGAGCTCGGCGAGCTCGGCGAGCGATTCATCAAGCGCCAACAGCCGGGACTCGAGGCGCAGATCGCCAACCTCGCCGACGAGATCGCCTACAACAATCACGACGTCGACGATGGCATTCGCGCCCAGCTGCTCGATCTTGGCGGGTTACGTGAAGTGCGCCTGTTCCGCCGCCAGTACGATGCGGTCGCCGCCCAGTATCCGCAGTTAGGCGAGCGCCGAGGGATTCACGAGACCATCCGGCGGATGATCAACTACATCGTGCTCGACTTCATCCGCACCACGCAGGCGCAACTCGACGCCGCGCGACCGCGAACCATCGACGAGGTGCGTGCACAACCGAAGGTGCTCGCGATGCTGAGCGAGAGCTGCCGCGAGGAGCACTTGGAGCTCAAAGCCTTCCTGCGCGAGCATGTGTACCGGCACTACAAGGTGCTGCGCATGACGACCAAGGCGCGGCTCGTGCTGCAGGAGTTGTTCGAGGCATTCTTCAAGGACCTGAACCTCATGCCGCCGGAACATCGCGCGCAGTCGCTGCAAGGCGAGGCCGCGCACGGAGTCGCCGGTCGGGCCCGCGGGGTTGCGGACTACATCGCCGGGATGACGGATCGCTACGCGATCCTTGAGCACCGCCGGTTGTTTGAGCCGGGGGAGAGGACGTGATCATCATGGGCCCGTGACTGGGCGCCGGCGAATTATTCGTGCGATCGTTGAGATTCTCGCTGTCGCCTGGAGCGCATCTTGGCGCTCATGCTCAAGCGGCGTAGAGTTCATGAAATTGGCGCTAATTAACCAAGACTCGGGTGAAATCCGAGCTGGTGCCGGGTATTTTCTAAGGGGTGATGGGCGGCTCGGCAAAAATTGCGGCTCTCGGTACGGCTAGGGCGATCTTCGAAACACTGGCACCACACTTGGTCGAGAGCGGCATCACCAGCTCGGAGGCGGAGATCCTGCTGCGGGCGGTGTGCGTTCACGAGGCTGCCAGAAGTTTCGTGGAGCGTGGGCGACGCCCAAACGTATCCCAGATCGCGATTACGACAGGCGTGGACCGGCACGTCGTTGCAGAGATCTTGAAGACGCCACTCCGGATAGACGGAGCCCTGGAAACACGCCGGAATGCAACCAGCCGAGTAATCGCGGGATGGTGTTCCGACCGGCGCTACCTTAAGAACGGGCAGCCCCTTGCGTTACGGGTCGGCGATCCGCGATCCCGCGGTCGCACTGTCTGGTCCTTGATTGAGGACCACGCGCCGGGCGTCTGGCCCCGCTTAGTGATCGACGAGCTTATCCGTGTTGACCTCGTGGAGGTCCTTCCGGACGGAACGGTTCGCTGCGTACATAGGCCGAATTCAGAGCGGATCGAACCCACAGGCATTGGGGACGAATCTTCCACCCAGCTTTTGCGCGATGCGATCTACAGCCAGCTCAACGACATGAAATCTGGCCGGCGGCGGTCATGGCGACGAACCCAAAGCGTCCAGATTGCCCGAGATCAAGTGCATCTCGTGCGGAAGATGGTCCGCGATAAGCTCGATAGCGCTGTTTCCGAATTAGCCGACGACCTCGACAGCTCCCGTTGGAAACCCGACAAGCCCGACGTTGGGCGCAAGATCTTGATGGGCATATCTGCATTCAGTTTCGAGCGAATTCTTCCGGATTCGCGCGAGAGCAAGAAAACCAAGAAGACGCGTGGCCGACGTGGTCAGCGCAGAGTAAAGAGGTAGTCGATGTGAAAAAGATGGGTGCAGTAACGCGGATTCGTCCAAGCCGGGGACCGCTAGGTTCGGCTAGAGATGGTCGACGACCCGCGCGCAGTAGGCGATATGTTCCATCCCATAAGCCCGCGCTTCACGTCTTGCTAGGAAAGACAATCGAGTTCCTTCTAAGCGCTGGAGAGTCTCCAGAAAATGTCGCTCTCGAACTTGTGGGTCAGGCCGCGCGCGTGAACAGCCGAGAGCCTTCATTGCGTGCCAAAAATGCCCAGCACGTTCAGCAAGCGCAAGAGCGCTTCGCTGACGTTTGTGGTGTAGTGCACGACTGGCACCGCGAATCCGCTTACACAAACAGCGACGGGGACCCCCTGCAGCTCACCCAGAGATCGCTGCGGACGCTTGTCGGCAAACGCGTTTCGAGGGAGAAAATTGGCAGAACTGTTCGGTGGATGCATGAGAACGGCGTAATCAGGAAGACCCGCCGCGGCAAAATTGCCCTTGTCGGGGGCCGTACGGTCGTATTTTCGCAAGACGGGCGGCGTGCGATAGTACTCAACCGAGCCGCCGCATTGGTCCCGCAATACCTTCGAACCGCGCTGCGCAACGCGGACACTCAAGATCTGGTTTCCCGCGACATCGATCGAGACGCACGAGTGTTTTTTCTGCCAGAAAAGTACGTACCACTTTGGCGTGAGATTGCACGTGAGCGAGCGCGGGCGTTTCTCGAGGGAGTCGATAGCTGGCTTGAAGACCACGCGTGTCGAGACGAGATAGGACCAGTGCGCGAGGTTGCCGTGCATTGCTACGCATACACCGGGGATTCCCGCTCGCCGAATGCAGCCGGCACAAAGATTCGTCGTCTGAAGGTTGGCACTCAATGAATCAATTGGCCTCAGCCGTCGACGCTCTTTGCGGACTTTCCACGATCACACGAATTCCTGTCCCTTACGAAACCAAGCGATTGGTGTTACGCCCCTTTGGTGAAGAAGACATCGAAAGGTTCGCTGGGCTGATGGCCGATCCAGAAGCCACGGCGTTTATCGGAGGACCGAAGTCCCTCACAGCAGCTGCGGACTCGGTGCGCTACATGCGCGATGCGTTTGCTGCTCGGGGTTGGGGTACGCTCGCGGTTGTGCAACGGTACGACAGAGGATGTATTGGGTACTGCGGCGTTCGGCCTTTATTTAACACTCCATACGTCGAGCTTGCCTTCGCCTTGGAACGAAAAAGCTGGAGTTTGGGATACGCCACGGAGGCCTCTGAAGGGTCGCTCGACCTGGCGTTTCGTCATCTCGCAGTTGATTCCGTCTTCGCTACCGTGTACCCCGACAACCGCGCCAGCATCAGGGTACTCACCAAACTCGGAATGTCTCTTCATAGCTCCATCTTTGGTGCTTGGCCGCGGAATACGGCTCTCCTATACCGGATTGATCGCGCGACCTGGCGGAGGACCGGCTCCAAGACGGGTGCGACAACTCAGGATTGATTTCACATGTCATGGCCATTCCGTCCTGGATCTGGCCACGAGATCGACTGAAATTGCAGGCGACGCAAGGCGCGTGCTAAGAAAAAACTCCATTAATATCTGAATCTTGCGTGCGGTCGCTCCTCTTTGCGGCAGCGACCCAGGAGACGGAAGACACTCCGTAGTACCGCGGCGGCCCCAGCCAAACTGTGTGGTCGCGCCCGAATTGCTGCGTCGCAGTAATTCAGCCTTTCCGATCTCCGATCCTTTGCCAATAACAACAAGCAACTTGTCATAAGTGCCCGAAAAGGCACATTATGTGACGTGGCTCACAACAACCAGAACACAGAGCTGGCCGCACCGACGGATGCTGACGCGCTTGCGGACGCTATCGAGTCGTTGTTTCAACCCCTGGCGCGAATGCTTGTGCGACAAGGCATCGGCGCTCGCAGCACGCTCGAGCTCGTAAAGCGAGCATATGTATCCGCAACGATAGACGTTCTGAAGGAACGCGAGCTCCCGATCACGCCGGCACGCCTCAGTGTATTCACGGGGCTAACGGCGAGAGAAATCGACAACATCGCAGGTGCGACGGGGAGAGCCGGCGATTCGCGGCCCAATTCCCTCACCGACCTTGCCGCACTCCTAACAGCGTGGCACGAAGATTCGCGCTACGCGTTCACTTTAGCCGGCACACCCTACGAACTCGACTATGACGCTTCGAGTGGCAAGCCGAGCTTTAGTGCGCTTGTGCGCGAATTCGCTCCGGGCCGTGAGCCGGGAGAGCTCCTCCAGGAGTTGATACACGGTGGGTCGGCGCGAATTAACCCTGAGACAAACCGCATTCAGGCCGTGTCTCGCGCATTTATCAGCCAACCGTACTCACAAGCCAGTGTGAAGCGTCTTGAGCGCTTGCTTAGGAACTTCACAGACACTTTGTACGCAAATTTTCAGACACCAGAAGCTGCGGCGCGCCGCTTCGACCGCAATGTTATTGCCGACTTTGCCATTGACGGGGAGGCTGAAGAAGCGTTTCGCGTGGCTGTTCACACGCAAGCACAGCCTTTCCTCGAATCCCTCGACAAGTGGTTGCAGGAACAACCTCCAGCAGCCGAAAACGGCCGGCGTGTAGGCGTTGCGGTGTTTGGATTTCTCGAACCTCGCGAATACACCGAGGGACCCGCTCCGACTCCTCCGCGACCCAAGAGACTCCCGGGTTTTCCTGGAGTGGATCGCGGAGGAAGCACGACTCCTTCTCCTGATATTGACTTACCAAAAGATCACAAAGGAACCTAAGAATGAGCGCCTACCGTCGTATTGCGTCCGGCACCGCTTTTGCCGCTGTCCTCCTACTCTCCGCTACGCCAGCTGCTTGGGCAGGGATCGAGGGTAGCGGTATCCGTGCGAGCCTCGGCATCGAAGGCAGCGGAATGCGTAGCGCCATCAACAAGGGCATCGAGGGCAGCGGTATCCGTGCGAGCCTCGGCATCGAAGGCAGCGGAATACGTAGCGCCATCAACAAGGGTATAGAGGGCAGCGGTGTTCGCGCGAGCCTCGGCATCGAAGGCAGCGGAATGCGTAGCGCCATCAACAAGGGTATAGAGGGCAGCGGTGTTCGCGCGAGCCTCGGCATCGAAGGAAGCGGAATGCGTAGCGCCATCAACAAGGGTATAGAGGGCAGCGGTGTTCGCGCGAGCCTCGGCATCGAAGGCAGCGGAATGCGCATCGTGCCTGTCACGCGGTTCGCCGTTCATTCGGCGGGAAGGCGACGCTGAGATCCATTGCAGCGGTGCGGGTTCGACCGCCTGCTGTTCGACAGGAGCAAGTAGTTCGAACACGGGCGCCGGCCTTCAAGACGGCGCCCGTTTCATTTGCGCGTGTGATTCAGCGTTCCGAATTCTTCGGCGCTGCCTGGGCGTGCGCGACCAACTCTTCTCTCAACACCTTCCTCAGTATCTTCCCCACGTTTGTCTTCGGCAGTTCCTGCTTGAAGTACACATGCTTCGGCACCTTGTACCCGGCGAGGGACTTGCGGCAGTAATCGATCACATCCTTTTCAGTAAGTGCCGGGTCCTTGCGGACCACGAACAACGCGACCACCTCGCCGGAGTGCTCGTCAGGCTGCGCCACCGCGGCGGCTTCCAGAACACCCGGATGTGAGGCGATTGCCGCTTCGACCTCGTTGGGATACACGTTGAACCCGGACACCAGGATCATGTCCTTCTTGCGATCCTCGATGTATACGAAGCCGCGCTCGTCCATGCGGCCGACGTCGCCGGTGCGCAGGAATCCATCCGGCAGCATGACCTTCGCGGTCTCGTCCGGGCGATTCCAGTAACCAACCATTACCTGCGGCCCGCGCACGCAGATCTCGCCTGCTTTCCCCAGCTCCAGATCGTTGCCGGCGTCGTCCTTGATGGCGATCTCGGTGGAGGAAATCGGCAGGCCGATCGAGCCGTTGAAGTCCGTGTCCGGGGGATTGATGCACGCAGCCGGCGAGGTCTCGGTGAGGCCCCAGGCCTGCGTGAGGACCTTGCCGGTCGCTTCCTTCCAGCGTTTCGCCACCGCCTCCTGGACCGCCATGCCGCCGCCGAGCGTGATTTTAAGCTGGCTGAAATCCACGCTCTTGAAGTCCGGCGCATTCAGCATGGCGTTGAAGAGCGTGTTGACTCCGCTGAGGAACACACACGGATAGCGCTTGAACTCCGCCATCATGGCTGGCACATCGCGCGGGTTGATGATCAGGACGTTCTTCCATCCCAGGCGCGCGAACAGCAGGCAGTTACAGGACAGCGCGAAGATGTGATAAAGCGGGATCGCCGTGATGAGCACGCCCTTTTCCTGCGACATCTTTCCGAGCCAGGCCTCGGCCTGCAGGGTATTGGTGCTGACATTGCCGTGCGAGAGCATCGCGCCCTTGGCCACCCCGGTCGTGCCGCCGGTATATTGCAGGAAGGCCAGATCCTGTGGCCCGACCTCCAGGTTCCTGTACGGCAGCTGCATGCCGGCGTTCACGGCGGCCTTGAACGAGCTGGCACGCGGGATGTTCCAGGCCGGCACCTGCTTGCGGACGTGACGCACTACGTAGTTGACGATGTGCGACTTCGGGAACTTGAGGTAGTCGCCCGCTGCGGTGACCAGCACGTGTACGACCTTGGTGCTGGCGAGCACCTTTTCGACCACGTGCGCGAAGTTCTCGATCACCACGATGCCCTTGGCACCCGAATCACTCAATTGGTGCTGCAGTTCCGGCGCGGTGTACAACGGGTTGGTGTTGACGACGGTAAGTCCCGCGCGCAGCGCCCCAAACAGGGCGATCGGGTACTGCAGCGTATTGGGCAGCATGATGGCGATGCGGTCGCCCTTCACGAACCCGGCGTGCTGCAGCCAGGCGGCAAAGGCGCGCGATTGCTCGTCGAGCTGCCGGTAGGTCATCGAGGCGCCCATCTGGATGAACGCCACGCGCTCGGCGTGCTGCGCGCAAGCCTTCTCCACCAGTTCTTTGAGCGACCGCAGCTCGCGTGGATCGATCTGCGCCGGCACGTGTGGCGGATACGATTTCAGCCAGACCTTATCCATCAGTGTCCCCCCGTTTCGACGTTCTTCTTCAGCAGCGGCTTCAGGTAGGGCCACACGGTGTCGAGCACCGGCGGCTCCCCGCGGGCGTTCGGGTGCATGCCATCCTCCTGCATGCGCGTTGGATCCAGCGCCACGCCGGCCAGCAGGAACGGCACCAGCGGCAGATGATATTGGTTTGCGACTTGCGGGAATACGCGCGCGAACTCGTCGCTATAACGCGGACCGTAGTTCGGCGGCATGCGGATCCCCAGCAGCAGTACCTGCGCGCCACCGGTCTGCGCCATGCGCACCATGTGCGCGAGGTTGTCGCGCGTCGTGCCGAGCGGCAGCCCCCGCAGACCATCGTTGGCGCCCAGTTCCAGGATCACCGTTCCCGGCTGGTGCAGCTGCAGCGCCCGCGGCAGACGTTCCAGGCCGCCGCTCGTGGTCTCACCGCTCACGCTGGCGTTGACGACCTCGTATCCGTACCCTTGAGCCTTCAGTCGCGTCGCAAGCAGCGCGACCCAACCCTGCTCTGGCCGGATTCCGAACGCGGCGCTCAGACTATCGCCGAAGACAAGGATCGTACGGTCGGAAGCCACCGCGTTCTGGAGCGCGATGAACAGCAACCCCATGCCCAGCGCCGCGGCACCGATAATTCGCAACAGCGTTCTCAAGGCTGAAGACCTCTGCAAGCAGGTTAGCAGTCCCGAAGGCCCGCTGACTATTGTGGACGGCGTGTCCTTCGACATCAGCGCCGGCGAATCCGTGGCCGTGACCGGGCCCTCGGGCGCCGGCAAATCCACGCTGCTGGCGCTGCTCGCCGGCCTGGATCTGCCAACCGCCGGCAAGGTCTGGCTCGATGGTGTGGATCTCACAACCCTCGATGAGGACGGGCGGGCGCGCCTGCGTGCGCAGCGTGTCGGCTTCGTGTTCCAGTCCTTCCACCTGATCCCGGCGCTCACCGCGCTCGAGAACGTGATGTTGCCGCTGGAACTCGCCGGCCGTCCCGACGCGCGCGCCGCGGCAACGCAGACGCTGGGGCGCGTGGGCCTCATGGAACGCACCGGCCACTATCCGCGCCAGCTCTCCGGCGGCGAACAGCAGCGGGTGGCCATCGCACGCGCGTTCGTCACGCGCCCGGCGGTGCTGTTTGCCGATGAGCCGACCGGCAACCTCGATACCGTCACCGGCGCGCGGGTCGGGGAGCTGTTGTTTGAGCTCAATGCCAACGCGCACACCACCCTGGTGCTGGTCACGCACGATGCCTCGCTCGGCGCGCGCTGCGCGCGCGCGCTGCACATGGAAGCCGGGCGCGTGCTATGAAAGTCCTGCCGCTTGCGCTGCGCACCCTGTGGCGCGAACTGCGCTCGGGGGAACTCGGCGTGCTGTTCCTTGCGCTCAGTGTTGCGGTTGCCGCTCTTACCGGCGTCGGCTTTCTGGTCAGCCGTATCAGCGCGGCCGTCGCCTTGCAGGCAAGTTCGGTGCTGGCGGCGGACCTGCGGCTGGGTTCTCCGCAGCCGCTCGATGAGCGTTATTTCGTAGAAGCCGCACGCCGCGGACTGCGCACTGCACGCAGCACTTCGCTCCTGTCCGTGGTGTTCAACGCTGACGCGAGTCAGCTGACGAACGTTGCGGCGGTGACGGTGAACTACCCGCTGCGCGGACGGCTGCTCGTTGCCAGCGAGCCGTTCGCGCCGGGGGAGCGGGCCGCCGGCATCCCGGCGCCCGGGGAGGTCTGGCCTGACTCGCGGCTGCTGGCCGCCGTCGGCGGCAAGATCGGTGGGCAGCTGTCGATCGGGGCGGCGAACCTGCGGGTAACGCGGGTACTGATCGCCAAGCCCGACCAGGGCGGCACGTTTGCGGAACTTGCCCCGAGCCTCCTCATGAATGCCGCCGACCTGCCGGCGACGCGCCTTATCGAACCGGGCAGCCGCGTAAGTTACGGGGCGCTGTTTGCCGGGGATCGGACCAGCGTTGAGCTCTTCAAGACCTGGCTCACGAGCACCAAGCGTCATGGCGAACGGTTGCGCGACATCACCGATGCCAGTCCGCAGGTGCGCAACGCGGTGGACCGGTCGGGGCGGTTTCTCACCCTCGCGAGTCTGGTGAGCGTGCTGCTGTGTGCGATCGCGGTGGCCATGGCGGCGCGTCGCTATGTGCACCGCCACCTGGACACGGTGGCGCTGCTTAAGACCCTGGGCGCCACGCGCAACTTCACTCTGGCGCTGTCCTTGTTGCAGCTGCTGGTGATCGCGCTCGCGGCGGCGCTGGTGGGGTCGGTGCTGGGTTTCGTGGCGCAGGAGTGGTTGCTGCAGGCGATCAAGGGGCTGCTCGCGGTAACGGAACTGCCGGCGGCGAGCCTCATGCCGATCGCCATCGGCTTTGCGGCCGCGATCGCCGTGCTCGCCGGCTTTGCGTTGCCGCCACTCCTGCAGCTCTCGCGCGTGCCGGCGCTGCGGGTGCTGCGGCGTGATGTCGGGCCGCCGCCGCCGTTTATCCTGCTGGCCTTCGGGCCGGCCTGTGCTGTGGTGCTGGCGCTGATCTACTGGGTGGTGCGCGACTTGCGGCTCTTCTGTTACTTCACCGCGGGACTGGCCGTGTTCGTCGTGCTGCTGGCGCTCGCCGGCTTCGCCCTCGTGTACCTCGCGGGCCGCCTGCGCGGGCGGGTCGGCATCGCCTGGCGCTACGGCGTGGCGAACCTGAGCCGCCGGCGCGCCGAGAGCGTCGTGCAGCTGGTGGCTTTCGGGGCCGGCATCATGGTGCTGCTGCTCCTCGGCATCGTCCGCGACGACCTGAATGGGGACTGGCGGCGCACGCTGCCGGCCAACCTGCCGAACTATTTCTTCGTCAACATTCCCCCCGCCGAGCGCGACAACTTCATCCACTTTGTGGAAGCGCAGGGTGCGCGCACCACGCGCGTGCTGCCCATGATCCGCGGCCGCCTGACGCTGATCAACGGCCACGCCATCGAGAGCGCACGCGCGGCTGGTGAGCGGGGACGGGGCGGCGAAGAAAGCTTCGCCACTCGCGAGCAGAATCTCACCTGGGACTCACAGCTCGGGTCTGACAATCGCATCGTGGCGGGTCATTGGTGGACGGCGGCGGATGCCGGCAAACGGCTCGTCTCACTCGCCACTGAGTTCCAGGACTCGTTAGGCGTCAAGCTGGGTGACAAGCTGACGTTCGACATCGCCGGCGAGGCGCTGGAAGTCACCGTCGCCAGCATCCGCAAGGTGAAGTGGGACAGCTTCCAGCCGAATTTCTTCATCATGTTTCCGCCGGGAGTGCTCGAGGGTGCGGCGGGCACCTATATGACGAGCGCCTACGTCACGCCCGGGGCAGCCAACTCGCTGGCGCAGCTGGCGCGGCGTTTCCCCAGCGTGTCGATCTTTGATATCCAGGAGCTGCTGCTGCAGGTGCGGGCGGTGCTCGACAAGGCGGCCCTGGCGGTGCAGAGCGTATTTGCCTTTACGCTGTTCGCGGGCCTCACGGTGCTGCTGGCGGCGGTGCAGTCCAGTCGTGATGAGCGGCGTTACGAGAGCGCCATGCTGCGCACGCTCGGCGCCAGCCGCGCCACGGTCGTGCAGGGCGTACTCGCTGAGTTCATCACCCTGGGGAGCCTGTCGGGATTGATCGCCGCCATGGGCGCGTCCATCGCCGCGTACTTTCTCACCACACAGTGGCTGGAACTGCACTACACCTTCAAGCCGTCGGTGTGGGCGATCGGGATCTGCGGCGGGGCGCTGCTGGTGGCGGCGGGTGGCTGGCTCGCCACGCGCAAAGTGGTGAATCAGCCGCCGCTGACGACGCTGCGGGCCTGACTAGCGCGCGACGCCGATCGTGACCCAGGAGTCCGGTTCCGTCTCGCCGCGCCAGGTGATGCCTTCGATGGTGAACTGGTAGGCGCCGGGACCGAGCGCTGAGCTGTTGAGCGCCAGGCGCAGGTTGCCGTTCGAGTCCTTGTTGAGATTGGTGATGATCGCGACGCGTCCCTGGTCGATGCGATCGATGGTCACGCGAAAGGCGTGGAACGCCGAGCGCGACTCGTCGATCTTAAGATCCCCAAGCTGGGCGCCGCCGCCGCCGATGGTGATCGCCGGCGTGTTGGATGCACCCGAGCGGCTCGGCAGCACGCGGATCTCGCGGGTGCTGGTCGCCGGATCGAGCGCTTGTTCGAATACCTGTTTCTTCAGCGCCGCGATCTGGCTGCTCTTGCCGGCGTTGTTGCCGCCGAGCATGAGCAGCGTGAGGCCCAGGACCGCAACGGCCGCGGCAAGTCCGATGGTCACCTCGGGCCGCTGCCACTTTGGCTTGGCCTTTTCCTGCCACGGCTCGGGCTTGCCGCTCGCTTCCAGCAGTCGCAGGCCCGCGTTCACCCGCTCCGGCAGGCCGATCTCGTCCAGCAGCTCCGGATGTTCATGACAGAAGCGCTCGAAATCGGTTGCACCTTTCAGCGGCAGGCGCCCTGAAAGGTAGCGCTCGACCACCTGGTTGCGGGCAATGAAGTCGCGGTCCATGGGCGCCGCGGCCGGCACCGTAATTGCGGCAGCAACAGGCGCTTTCGGGGCGGGCGCCGCCGCCGGTGAGGGCGTTGGCATGCGCGCGGCCACGCTCGCCACGGGGGGCTTTGCTGGCGGCGCGCTTCTGACCGGAGCAGCCGCCGCTGACGCCGCTGACGCGGCCGGCTTGGCGGTCGGCACGGATTTTTTCGCAAGTGCCGCGGCTTCCCGCGCGCTCGCCCAGCTCGCCAGACTCGGCGCTTCCGCCGGGGGTGTCTTGACCGGGGCGTTCTCGGGGGCGTCGGGCGCGGCCTTGGCGAACGGTGGTGCCGGTGCGGCGCTGGTCGCCGCCTTCGGCGTCGGCACGGTGCGATTCGCCTGCCGCGCAGCGGCGGCAAGTTTGGTGGCGGCGGCTGACAAGGAGGCGGTGCTCGCGAGTGGCACCATACTTGCGGCGGGAGATGGCGTCGGCGCGGGCGCGGGCGCAGGTGCGGCAGGTGTCGCGGCGGATTTTGCAGCCGGTGCCGGCGCCGTCGTCAGCAACCGGTCAACTGCCTGGGGATCTTCCAGGGTCAGCTCAGGTTCGGCGCCAGGCGCTTTGAGTGTGGCGGGCGCCGACAGCGTCGGGGGCGCCAGCTCCTCGGGGGACGCGGAGGCGAGGTGCGCATCGGGTCCGAAGAGGGTTTCCGGATTGATGAATTCGATGCCCGTGGCGTCGGGGGACTTGCCCGGTGTCGAGGGCTGCGGCGCGCCAGCGGGCGTCGCGGGCGCCACCGGGATGTCCAGGGGCTCCTCAACCGGCAGGTCGGCAAGGAGTTCCAGCGTGGGACGAGACGCGGCTTCCATGCCTCCTATCTAAGCAACGCGCCGCCCGGGCGGCCTCGCGATGGCTCACAGATCGGGCGGCCGGCCTTAGGTTCGTGACGCGGGTCTCATTTGCGGGCCGCCTTTCAAGGTGCAGACGGTCCAGCCACAAGCACGCACGCACCCAGCGCGCACCAATATATGTGCGGCGTTTTGAGGAATCCCGGGCCTAGATCGCAGGCGGCTTTACCCGTCATGGAGTGGCACATAGCCCGGCTCGCTCTTGACTCGCTTGAGCCATGCTCCAACTGCCGGATAGGCGGCGAGATCGAAGCCGCCGTCCGCAGCACAGTGCGTGTATCCATAGAGCGCGATGTCCGCGATCGAGTAGCGCCCGCCGACGAACCAGTCGCACCGCGCCAGGTGAGTCTGCATCACGCCCAGCGCGGCGTTGCCTTTTGCATGCCACTCAGGGACCAGATGTCGTCTCTTCTCGAGCTGCTCTTTCGGTGCATATGAGAGCCAGAAGCGGGCCACCGCGATATACGGTTCGTGACTGTATTGCTCGAAGAACATCCATTGCAGCACCTCGGCACGGCCCCAACGGTCGGCGGGCAACAGGAACGTATCCTCGCTCAAGTACCACAGGATCGCGTCCGACTCCGCGAGCACACGTCCATCCTCGAACTCGAGTAGCGGCACGCGGCCATTCGGATTCTTGGCGAGAAAATCTGGCTTGCGCGTAGCGCCGTCATGAAGCCCGTAATTCCTGAGTGTGAGATCTACGCTCAGCTGCCGCGCGGCGAGTCGCACCTTGTAGCAATTGCCGGACACCGGCATCTGATGAAGTACGGGCACTCAAGTAGTCCTGCGGCGGTCAGCTCGCCGAACCGCTCAGGAAGTACTCCACCTTGTCGCGATAGGTGCGCGAGAGCTTCAGTTCGTGACCGCCCTCCAGCGTCAGGAAATACTCCCCGTTCATGTGCGCGCGCAGGCTCTTCACCAGCCGCAGGTTCACGATGGTGGAGCGGTGCACGCGCTGGAAGAGTTTCGGATCGAGCAGCTCCTCGAGCTCTTTCATGGTGCCGCGCAGGATGTGGGTATCGCCGCCGGCGTGCACGCACATGTAGTCGCCGGCGGCATCAACCCATTGAATCGATGCGATCGGCACACGCATCGTCTCGCGCCCCTGGCGGATGGGCAGTACTTCCGGGTGCTTTCCTGCGATGGCCTTGCGACCGTGAGCGAGGAGTTCGTCGAGCGCGAGTTCGCCGCAGCCGGTGATGTCGGCAATGATTTCCAGCAGGCGGTCGCGCTGGCCCAGCGCGCTACGTGCCCGCAGGTGCTCGCGCACGCGCACCAGCGCCGCGGCAAAGCGCACGTCATCGATCGGCTTCAGGAGGTAGTCGATCGCGCGGGCTTCGAACGCCTGGATGGCGAATTCGTCGTAAGCGGTGACAAACACCACCAGCGGCATTGACTCCTGCGGCACGTGCGCCAGCACTTCAAGACCCGACATGCCGGGCATCTGGATATCAAGGAAGATCAGGTCCGGCTGGTACTGCTGGATGGCGGCGAGCGCTTCGCGCCCATTGGCGCACTGGGTCAGGATCTCAAAGTCGCTGCCGGCGCGCAGCCGGATCTCGATGCCACGCCGCGACAGCGCTTCATCATCCACGATGATGGTGCGGATGCTCATCGGCGCGCTCCGCCGAAGGCACGCGCCGGCGGCAGCCCGGCGGCGGCCTGCTCGGGCACCGGTTGCGCTGTTTCCAGCGGCAGTGCCATATCGACCCGCAGACCCGGGTGACTGTTGAGCACGGTGAAACGGCAGCGCTCGCCATACAGCACCGCCAGCCGTTCGCGTGTGTTGCGTAGTCCGACGCCGCGCCGCGCCCCGTCCGGGGCGTCCTCGCGCAGGCCCGGGCCATCATCGATAACCGCAAGCTCGAGCAATCCTTCGCGCGTGCGGCCTTCGATGCGCACCAGTCCGCCCTGTTCGCGCGCCGAGATCGCGTACTTGAGCGAGTTTTCGAGCAGCGGCTGCAGTAGCAGGCTCGGCACCAGCGCCTCCAGCGCCGGCGCATCGATGGCGTACTCCAGCCGCAGCCGTTCGCCGAAGCGCAGCCGCTCGGTACCGAGGTACAGATCCAGTGCTTCGATTTCCTGGCGCAGCGTGACTTTCTTCATCGGGTCCTGGTCGAGGGTGTAGCGCAGAAACTCCGACAGGCGGGTTACGGCGTGGTTCGCGGTGCGATTCTGGTTGTCGATGATGAGCGTCGAGATGGCGTTCAGGGTGTTGAACAGAAAGTGCGGGTTCAACTGGTAACGCAGCATTTTAAGCTGTGCCTCCTGCGCCAGCGCCACCGCCTTGAGCATCGCCGCCTCCTGCCGGCGTTGCGACTCGTAGAACTTGATGCCGAAGTACAACACGCTCCAGCACAGCAGCAGGTAGGTCGTCGACAGCGCGCCGCCGAAAAACTCGAACAGGGTCTGCGCCTGCCAGTCGGGCTCGATCAACTGCTTGTAGGACAGATTGATGACGAAGCGCAGCCCGAGCGCGGTGACATAGCAGGTGGCGAGCACACCCATGATCATGGTGCGGGGGCTGCGGCCCCACAGGCGCTGGTAGATGTAGCGCATGGGCATCGACAGCAGGAACCCCGAGACCGCGGACACCGCGATGACGCGCGCGTAGGCCGAGGGCTTCTCGTACAGCAGCGCGCCGAAGTACTGCGTAATGCCATACGCCGCCCAACCGGCGGCGTGCAGGCTCCAGAAGAGCACGCTCCGGTTGGTGCGCAGTTGTTCGATGGTCGGCATTTTCATAGGAAATCGCCGCCCCAATAGTACAGCCGCGGCAGCCCATGAAAGCTTATGGCATATCCCGTGCTCAGGTTGCCTGGGGCGGCGCAGCCGCGACTCGCTTCGTCGCAGCGGGGAGCGGGGCCGGGGGGAATCAGCCTGGGGCGGGCGCCCTGGCCAGCAGGCTGTCCATGAGCTGGGGACGGGAGAGGATACTGCCCTGTGCGAAATCGCAGCCGATGGCCGTCAGCCACTGCAGCGCCGCCTGGGATTCGATGTGCTTGGCGGCGCAGTGAATGCCCAGGACCTTGACCGCCTGCACGGTGGCGATCACGAGCGCCTGGGATAGCTTGTCCTTGAGTGCGGCCGCCGTCAGCTTGTGATCGAGTTTGACCAGCCGCACCGCCTTGGAGCGCAACAGCGGCAGCACCTGGGAGTCGAAAGAGAAGTCATCCACCACCACCCACGAGCCGACCTTCTCGCACTGGGTGATGAACCGCTCGACCAGCGCGCGGCGTTGTGTGCACAGCGCCTCGGCGATCTCAAAGCCCAGCACCTCGGGCGACAGCCCGTTGCTGTCCAGTGTCCCGGCCATGCGCTGCGCGAAGCGCTCGTCCTCGAGCGTCGCGATCGACAGATTGACGGTAAAGCTGGTCGGCTGCGAGCTCCAGCCGCTGCGATGCGCCGCCAGCCAGCTCACGAGGCGCTGCAGGATGAGGGCATCGGGTGCGGTCGGCAGCGACTGCCCGTCGCGCA
>Ga0209167_10000484_pt1 | contig 28914 bp, 25 predicted proteins | sample Coa_R1_9_FD_187154 | JGI IMG/M metagenome (GOLD analysis project Ga0209167, IMG submission 187154) | Surface soil microbial communities from Centralia Pennsylvania, which are recovering from an underground coalmine fire - Coalmine... | ecosystem: Environmental > Terrestrial > Soil >...
CACGGTCCAGACTCCTACGGGAGGCAGCAGTGGGGAATATTGCGCAATGGGCGAAAGCCTGACGCAGCGACGCCGCGTGGGGGATGAAGCTTCTCGGAGTGTAAACCCCTTTCGACCCGGACGAATGCCCCGCAAGGGGAGTGACGGTACGGGTATAAGAAGCCCCGGCTAACTACGTGCCAGCAGCCGCGGTAATACGTAGGGGGCCAGCGTTGCTCGGAATAACTGGGCGTAAAGGGTTCGTAGGCGGTGCGGAAAGTTGGGAGTGAAATCTCTGGGCTTAACTCAGGGACTGCTTTCAAAACTTCCGTGCTCGAGTGCGAGAGAGGCAAGTGGAATTGCAGGTGTAGCGGTGAAATGCGTAGATATCTGCAGGAACACCCGTGGCGAAGGCGGCTTGCTGGATCGCAACTGACGCTGAGGAACGAAAGCTAGGGGAGCAAACAGGATTAGATACCCTGGTAGTCCTAGCCCTAAACGATCAGAACTTGGGGTGCATCCCGTTGGGGGTGCGTCTCGTAGCTAACGCGTTAAGTTCTGCGCCTGGGGAGTACGGTCGCAAGACTGAAACTCAAAGGAATTGACGGGGGCCCGCACAAGCGGTGGAACATGTGGTTCAATTCGACGCAACGCGAAGAACCTTACCTGGGCTTGAACTGCACCGGACAAAGGTAGAAATACCTCTCCCGCAAGGGCTGGTGTAGAGGTGCTGCATGGCTGTCGTCAGCTCGTGCCGTGAGGTGTTGGGTTAAGTCCCGCAACGAGCGCAACCCTTACCCTTAGTTGCCACCCGCAAGGGGGAACTCTAAGGGGACTGCTCCGGATAACGGAGAGGAAGGTGGGGATGAGGTCAAGTCAGCATGGCCTTTATGTCCAGGGCTACACACGTGTTACAATGCATGGTACAGACCGTTGCAAACCCGCGAGGGGGAGCTAACCGGAAAAAACCATGCTCAGTTCGGATTGCAGTCTGCAACTCGACTGCATGAAGCCGGAATCGCTAGTAATGGCGTATCAGAACGACGCCGTGAATACGTTCCCGGGCCTTGTACACACCGCCCGTCACATCACGAAAGTGGGTTGTACTAGAAGTCGCTGAGCCAACCGCAAGGGGGCAGGCGCCCAAGGTATGACTCATGATTGGGGTGAAGTCGTAACAAGGTAGCCGTAGGAGAACCTGCGGCTGGATCACCTCCTTTCTAAATAAAGCGCCACACCTACCCGTTATATTTCGCGGGGAAAGTTGGCCACCGGTTCTCACGGACCGGGTTGTTCGATGCACGTCCCTCCTAGCTCGAAGGAGCGAAGTGGGACACCATCGGGTTCTGGCAGATCTTATCCGCAGTCAAAGAGCAATCTTGTCCAAGAGGAATTGTATTTAAAAAGCCCCGGTCTTTTGACCGGGGCTTTTTGTTTTTAGGAGATGGTTTTGCGGGGTGAAGTCTAGTGTTGGCGCGTTTTCAGACAACCAGTTCCGGAACTTCCAGCAGTCCGCCCGAAAATGCGTGGTTGAAGGCCGCAACTACCTTGGGATCGAAATCGACTCCCGACCCTTTCTCGATCACTTCTTTGGCCTGATAGGGCGACATGGCCTTGCGGTAGGGCCGGTCGCTGGTGAGCGCATCGTAAACGTCCGCCACCGAAATAATTCTGGCCTCGATGGGAATGTCATCGCCCTTGGTGGGATGGTAGCCCGTCCCATTAAATTTGTCGTGATGCGCCAGGATGATGGGAATCACGCGCCGCAGCGTGCCGCCCACCGGCTCAAGCATGCCCACGCCCTTTTCGACGTGCGTTTGCACCTGCTCGAATTCTTCCTTGGTCAGCCGCGCGGCCTTGTAGAGCAGCTCTCTGCTGATGTCCAGCTTGCCGATATCATGAAGCAACGCCGCCGCGCGCACATCTTCGGCTTGTTCGTGGCTGAGCCCAAAACTCGTCGCGATCTTCACCGCGTAAATCGAAACGCGGTAGGAATGGTTCTGCGTGTATTTGTCCTTGGCGATAAACTGCCGCAGGATCATGAGCACGCCCTCGTAGGTTTGCCGCAGCTCGCGCAGGTGCATTTCCTTGCGATCGCAAAGCGAACCCATGGCATAGCCAGTGATCAGCAGCGTGGATCCCCACACGGTGATGTCAATCCACTTTGCATCCAAGAACATGGATGGGGAGGCCGCCGTCGCGAACATCACCGGATTGTAGTAAGCGACGATGATTACGAGAAAAAAGCTGGCCAGCGCGGTGAACGTCGCATGGCGCCTCCCGTAGTAGTAAGCGGAAAACAGTGTCGGCAAAACATAAAACCCGAGCACGGCACGGTGTTGAACCACAAGTGTATTTAACACCAGAGCCATTAAGAACAACGAGAGCACCAGCCAGAGCTCGCGGTTCACTTCCTGCAGTCTGCGCACCAACTTTTTATTCATTGATTTGCCCTTCTCTTATGAATGGCCTCGAACCAATTCTCTGAATCGTTTTTCTGCCACACCCGGCCCGGGGAACCGTTTCAGTATGGGCCTAGAGGTACACTGAAATTCTGGTGCGTAGAGTCAAACGGGGCAATCAGTTTCATTTCGGAAGGTGTCGTGCCTTATACAGTACTTCAGTACTAGAAGGGCTTTATTGAAAGTATATTTAATCTTCTATTTACTCGTCTTTCTTGAGCGTCAAGCGCCGAAACGCCGCGCCGCCGACCGTCATTGTCCCATCCAACCTGTTCCCATTCACCGTAATCTTCCACACGCCGTGCTCATCTTCGTGCGACAGAACGCCCAACTCGTGGTCAATCTTGTAATCCTCCACACCCATGGTTACCGGCTTCCCATCCACAATCTTGTCCGCCTGAATTTTCACCCGCGTTGCGTCACCCGCGTATCCCGAAATCCGGTACACCACTTTCTCGTCGTGGCACGCCGATTGCCGGTCCACGCAGACCGAATCCCCGCTCCAATTTCCCACCAACCTGCCCACATCCTCCGCGGCGCCAGCCTTGCTCGCCGAGTTGTACCAGGCCACCCCCACCACAATCACCACGATCGCCACCCCGATCACGATCCGCCCAAATCCCAGCCGCTCCTGAATGTTCTTCATCGCCCGCCTCTTTCACCAATTCTCCATGCCGGCTCTGTGACTTCTGTGATGGAAGCCTCATTTTTCATGGCCCCGGCGTTCATATTGCTGTAACATTCCCGAAATACGATTCACCTCTTATGCCAAACAATCATCTAACGCTGGTCATCGAAGATACGGCACGCCCGGGGTTGAAAACGGTCGCGCTGGTCGGTAGCCTCTCGCTCGAGACCGTCGCCAATTTTAACCAATCCCTGCGCGAAGAGCCCGAGCAGGTTTTGATCCTCAATCTCGAAAAGCTCGAATGGCTCGATTCCGCCGGAGTCGGCGCGCTCGTCCAGCTCCTGGTCCGCCGCGAAAAGACCGGCAAGAGGCTGGCCCTCACCACACTCAGCGTCCGAAACAACGCCGTCCTGCAGGTGGCTCAGGTCCTGAAAATTTTCCCCGTCTTCCCTACCCTCGCCGAAGCCCATACTCATTTCGGCAAGGCCAACGCCTCTTCGGGCGCATAGGCAACGGCATCGTATCCGGCTGTCGGCCGCCTCTTTGATTATTGTACCCCGGCCCATCCCCTCCCAATTTCTCCGTGCACCCTCTGTGCTCTCAGCGCCGGAGTTTACTCTGCCTGCCCTGCCTGCCCTGAGCTCGTCGAAGGGAGTTCGCCGAAGGGAGCCGAGTCGAAGGGCGGTAAGGCCCTTGAATTTATCTCTCTTCTCGTCCCCCATCACTTCCTGAGCAACTTAAACGCGTGCCCCCATGTCTTCGTCTTCATCCCATACGCCAGCCACAGCGTGCACAGCGGCTCCAGATCTCTCGCCTCCTCAATTCCCCCGACATCCACGACTTCCCATCCAAACGCCTTCACAATTTCCCCCACCGTTTCTTTCGCGCCGGCGTCATTCCCGCAGATGAACATACTCGGCGGCCCGCCCGGGAATTGCGGGTCCACCATCAGCGGGAACCCCACCGAGTTGAACGCCTTCACCACGCGCCCCTTCGGCACCCATCGTTGCACTCGCTCGCCAGCGGAGTCGGTGTGCCCCACCGCCAGCATCGGCCCGGGAGTGAAATTCAGCGGATTGGTCACATCCATCAAAACTTTCCCGGCCAGATTTTCCGCGCCGGCCATTTTTAGAGCGTTTTCCGTCCCGGTCCACAGTGTGGCCACAATCACCATTTCGCCAAACCGCGCCGCCTCGGCAAAATCCCCGGATGACGCGCGCGCGCCCTCCTTCTTCGCCCAGCCCGCGGCCTTCTCATTATTTTTTTCGCGCGACCCCATCTTCACTTCGTGCCCGCGCGCAATCAGCCCGCGCCCCAGCGTCTGCCCCACCTCTCCGCTTCCCAATATTCCAACTTTCATGGCGTTCGTCCCTCCTGTTCGAGATTCCAAGTCTCTCACCCTCGATTGCGATGCATGCGCCAGGCACGTCGATTCCGCAGCTGGTCCTGCTATTTCAATATCAGGTGAGCAAATCTGTTTTCGAGGCCCCAATAGATAATCGCATACGCGGTCAGGTCAAACGCGGCGTGCGCAGTCATCACCATCCAGATCCGGCCCGTCACCATGAAAATCGTCCCGAACGTCAGCCCGGTGATCAGAGCTTGTTCCGCTCCGGCCAGCCCCTGGTCTGGGTAATGCAACGCCGCAAACCACAAAGAAGTAATTAACACAGTCGCCGTTCTTGCGGCCGCGCTTCCACCCAATAACTTCCCAAACCTTTCAAACAGGAATCCGCGAAAAACTGTTTCTTCCCCAAACCCCGCCCCGATAGTAAACGCATAAATATAAAAAGGAACCGCGGCCCGGTTTCCAGCCAGAAAGTGGTACGCATGATTAATCGGGTCGGCGCCCAGGAGCGGCATCACCAGAGACTTCATCGCCATCTTGAACGCGCAACCAAACACAATCCCAATAGTCACGCTTCGCATCCAGCTGGCAGGCCGCGCGTACCCAATCTCGCTCCAGGGAGTGCGCGACCGCCAGGCCCACGCCAGCACCAACAAAGCGCTGGCCGGAACATAGGGCATGAGGATTCCGTTGCTAACCAGGATCAGCAATATCGCCAGGATCCCGACGGGACCAAATCCCCGCAGTTGCGCCGCGAACCGGTCGTCGCCCGGCCGCTGCAAAAGCTGCCCGTGCTTTCCGCCCTCACTCACCGCGTCATCACTCCTCCGCACTTCTTCATACGTTTCAATCCATACCAAGGTTTCGCGATCCAATGTTTCCGGCGCGGGCTCGCCCCGCATAGCCATTGCGACGCCGGCCCGCCACTCCACTCCCAATTCTCCGTAGCCCCTCTGCGTATCTGCGTTAAAAGCCTTTGCCTCTTCTTCTTTCCTGTCTTCTCCTCTGCCCTACTCCTCCTCCTTGACTTCTCTTACCACCCGATCAACGATCCGATCCTGTTTCATCCTTGATCAATCGACGTTCAATCATGTCAATTTCTCCAACCCGCAAATCCCCCGGCTCCCGCAGCCCCGGAGCCTCCGCGCGCCGCCGCCTCGTCCCGCTCGATCCCTTCTTCGACGACCCGCGCCACCACCTCGAGCTCTATCACGGCGACTGCCTCCAAATCCTCGCCGCCATGCCCCCCGACTGCGTCGACCTCATCTTCGCCGATCCGCCCTACTTCCTCTCCAACGGCGGCATCACCTGCCACGCCGGACGCATGGTCAGCGTCAACAAAGGCGCCTGGGACCGCTCGCAGGGCCCCGCGCAGAATCACGAATTCAACCGCGCCTGGTTGCAAGCCGCGCAGCGCGTCCTCAAGCCCAACGGCAGCATCTGGGTCAGCGGAACCGCGCACGTCATCCACAGCGTGGGCTTCGCCATGCAGCAGCTCGGCTTCAAACTCCTCAACGACATTTCCTGGGTCAAGCCCAACCCGCCTCCCAATCTTTCCTGCCGCTATTTCACCCACGCCACCGAAACCATCATCTGGGCCGCCAAAAATTCCAAAAGCCGCCACACCTTCAACTACAAGCTCATGAAGGACGCCAACGCCGGCAAGCAAATGAAATCCGTTTGGACCATCCCTCCCCCTGAAACGTGGGAGAAAAAATTCGGCAAGCATCCCACCCAGAAGCCCCTCGCGCTTCTCGACCGCATCCTCCGCGCCTCCTCCAATGAAGGCGACCTCGTCCTCGACCCTTTCATGGGCAGCGGGACAACACTGGTCGCCGCGCTGCGCCTGCGCCGATTCACCATCGGCGTTGAATTCGATGCTTCCTTCGCAGGGCTCGCGCTTTCCCGCGTAGTCGCTGAATTGGTAGTGGTTCAGATCGGCACAGTGATTGTTCCTTGCGGCAGGAATGCTCGCACCGAAATCATTCCAAAAAATGATCAGATTGATCTTGATCCGCACACTCATTCCGTGGATCGATCAGTTAGCGGGGAACGCCGAACTCCCGTTCGGCAAAACGCGACGAATCCATCGATGAGCGAAGCCATCACAAATCGACTCGTCCACAAAGAAAGGAATTTCTTTTTCGTGGGCTCCGACAAACGCGAAGTCGTTTTCTCCACCGCCGCGCAATCCATGGAAGAAGCCTGGCAGCGCTTCCACTCCAGCAGTCGCTCCACAACCGCAATCATGTTTGTCATCAAGACTGAAACTGAAATCTATCTCGCCTGAACAGGATTCTCCGAATTCGATGGCCGCGTTGCGCCCCTCAGAACCCTCCTCTAAGCACCGGAAGCACCTTTATTTGTGATCCAGACCATGATCTAATTCGCCGTGGACTTAACTCATAAACAATGAGGCAGTAGCGGAGGTATACACATGATTCAACCCAGACCCACTACGATTGGCGAGATTCTTACTCTTTCAAAGCATTTCATCGTTCCCAAATACCAGCGTGGGTACGAATGGGGAAAAGGAGAGGCCGAAGAATTTTTGAACGACCTAGAAACTGAATCCCAATTTTCCCGCGGGCTATTTCTCGGAACTCTAATATTCAACATCTCAGACGATGCCAACAACAAGATAACCATTGTTGATGGCCAACAAAGACTGACCTCCATCTTCCTCCTTTTAGTTGCATGTAGAGTCCTAGCAAATAGGATTAAAGCGAATGGAATTGCTCAGGAAACACAAAAAAGAATCACCGTGACAGATCCGGCCACTGCTAGATCCGCGGGGCCCCTCCTTGGCGCATCCGAGTCCATCTCAGATGTATTTGAGGTTATGGCAGCCTCTAGTTGGGATGGCGATTTGCCCGCAAAAATAGGAAGTAAGTCCGTTCGATTGCAAACCAGACGGATTCGGCCTGTATATGAGTCGTTTAAACAATGGACGAAAGATTATGACCAGGAAAAATTAAGTAAGCTATTGGACTCCATCTATAAAACGAGAGCCATCCGAATCGATATTGACGGCGATGAGGAAGCATTCAACATATTCGAAAGGATGAATGCTCGGGGGATGGATCTAGAGGTGTTCGACCTCCTCAAGAACTATCTATACCAGCAGCAGGTCCCCGATTTAGATAAGGAGTGGAAAGAAATCTTAGGTAATTCAGATGGAACAATTCTAAAGATGTTGAAGTACTTCTACGTTTCTAGAAACGGTCCCGTTAGCAAGTCAGATTTGTATCCAGGCTTGAAAAGTTATTGCAAGAAATTAGGGGGAGCCGCAAACCTAGTTGAGGCGCTAAAGCAATTCTCTAGTTTTTATAATCTTGTCCGTACCGAAGAGCCTCCCGCTGCCATCAAGAAATACTTTGAATTAAAGGAGTGCAAAGCAATTTCAAGCGATGCTGACAAATATCACCGGGTGCATCTCGCACTTCAAGCGCTGCGGCTCTTCAAAGTCTCGCAGACATATCCAGTCATTTACGCTGCATTGAGCTCATTGATCGAGAGTGGGGAAGGAGGTGCGCAAGGACCATCGAAGCTATTCTTGAAATTGTTGGATGCAATGGAGAAATACCACTTTATTAACAATGCCGTGTGCGACCGGGTCGGAAATGAGGTCGAAAAACTCTATGCAGGTTTTTGCAAGAAGTTCAGTGAGACCAAAGACTTCGAAAAGACATTGAACGAATTGATCTCTTCTTTACGAGGCCAACTCGCCTCAGAGGACGAATTCACGACGCGGTTCGCCGAAATCTCGTATGGGCGTGACACTATCGCGCTCATCGCCTATATTTTTGACCGATTCAGTAATCACTCGCTTCGTCCAGGCGAACGAGTTTCAATTTATGATCCCCAACCGGGTGTCGACAGGAAAAACCACAATATTGAACATTGGTTGGCGCAAAAACAGGATGAGGACACACCGATCGATTCCTCTACAAGAATGGCGCTAGATAACATCGGAAATCTTCTTGTCATAAGTTTTAGTGCAAATTCAAGCCTTGGAAACCTTCCACCGGCCAAAAAAGTGCAGAAACTAAGAGGGGACCTCTCCAAAAAAATTCAAAACCTTCCCTACGTTCGGGATTTTCTCGACAAGTACGCTGACAAGGCCGAGGCTTGGAACGACGATGCAATTAATCAACGCGCAAAGGACATGGCCCGGGAAGCCTATCGTCATGTCTGGCGGATCGCATAAGGTTTTTCTGGCTAGAAGTTGGTGTTTGGGCCGAGACACGCTTGCGGTGGCGGACTTGGCCGGAATCAGAATTTAGTCGACCAAACTACAAATTCAGCTCAACCTGCGAGGGGAGGACTCAAAATGGCTACAGAAATCACGATAAAAGGTGAAAAGGCAAAAAGGGGAGTGAAAATGACATGGGGTAGCGGTTGGAGATTAGCTATTGTGAAAGGAAGGAAACGCGTCTTTGTAGGAACATTACTTTGGACATTCAATTCTGGCAAAAAACGACTGGCTGTCTTCAGTGTTCCCAAATAAGGGGGCGGGTGGCTGCGCCTTTGAATCAGGATTCCGTTATTGAAGTTGCACGTGAGTGGCCGGTCTTTCGCGCAGCGAAAGGCATAATGTGAGCTTGCCAACAAAGGCGATCTATAGGTCGGCGTTTCACACCCCGCGACTGAAATCAGGGTAAGCAGCCGTCGTATGCCCGAAGGCGCGGGAATTCGAGTAGCATATCCCGCCACGCTAGCTTATCCGCCTGCAAGTCGGTCTTACCCTCATTGAGGAAGGAGCAAAAATAGAATACCCAACACTTATCCTCGTGCACGGTCAGTTTGGCGCGCCTTTTTTCAGTTTTGCGCGTTGACATTTATTGCTCCCCGGCGAATTGCGATCCATTTTGGATCTCGAAATCCCAATTCAGACCATTCGACCTCAAATCATCCGTTTGAATTCAAGGAATTGCCAATACACTGTAATTAGGCAAGCAAAACGAAGGCCACAGGACCCTCCTGAACTCATCCGCGCTTCAAACTGGGGGGTGGCCGCTCCTTTGAATTTGGATTTCGTCCGTGAAGTTGCACGCGGGTGCCGCATCCTTGGCGTAGCGACAGTCACGAGGTGAATCGTATCCCCCTGCGCAACTCCACAACGCTGGCTTACATTTGCCAACTGATTCTCGCCAGCCACACGGGATTGCGGTACGAACTCAATCTGAGAAGCGGCGAAGCTGGCGGGCGTTTCATCGTAGACGCCGCGGTGGAAATGCTGTACGGCAAGCCCCCTAACCGCAAGGAAAAAACCAAGGAAAATACCGACGAAGCCGGCGCTGAATCCGCCGATCAGTAAGAACACGCCGCCACGTCAAACAAAAAGGGCCGCGATTTTCTGCGGCCCCTCAGTTAATGTTGAGATGCGCAGCTATTGTTTGTCGTAAACAGAGACGCTGGTGGTCTTCGCGCCCTTGGCGTCCGTGCCGATCGTGGTTACGGTGCGGGATTTCCCGTCGGTGGAAACCACCACGCGGATTGTGTTCACTACTTTGCCCGCCTTCCTGCTGGTGAGCGAGAGAGTGTGAGCGTTGACCTTGGTGTACGAGCGCATATCGCTCGTCGAATCGCCGGTAACGGGATAGTCCTTGCCGTCGTACTTTCCGGTCCAGGTGATGTGGTGGGCCGAGCCATCCGCGTCTGTTCCGTCAACTGTGACCGTGACGCTGTCGCCCGACGTTGTATAAGTCACCGTCGTATTCTTCGGCGTCCCTGCGGCGATTTTGGATTTGGCTTCATTGAGTTTCCAGGTGCCCGAGAACGCGTCGTCCGCCGCGTAGCTGGCCGCGACGGCAGCGAACAGGACAAAAACTGACAACAGTAGCGCCTTCTTCTTCATTGGATCTCCGATCGTTGATTTAGGTTCAAACTCAGGGATTGAAGGCGATGTTCAGCGGACCTTCGCTGAGCAACTCCAGTGAGGCAGTTATATACCGGCCATCCGGGCGAGTAAACCAATTAATTCGCGGCTGGCTGGGGGTCTTGTTGCGGGCGTGGAGGGGGGAGGCAAGGAAAAGAACAATGTCCTTTCAACACAGAGGAAAATAAGAAGGAATCGAAAGCCCGGGCGGGTACAGATGGTTCACCAAAAATCAAAATCAGTGTAACCATATCGCGCCGCGGAACATCTTATATTGGTAAATAAAACGGGGGATTGGGCAATTGCGGATGTGATTTCGGAAACAGGCCATTCGGCGTGTAGGACCTGCAAGTAAATTTCAGAATCCTTGTAGTTTTCCCGCGCAGTTTGCAGCTGATTAATCAATATTCATTGGCCGAGCTTTGTGCTCGATGTGTGCATTGCCTTGCCGGGCAGAATTTCTATATGGAGAGGATGAAAGCATGCCAGGTTGGTACAAGATTGATAAGGAACGGCGCTTGGTGTTGACCACGGCGTCCGGCGTGTTCACCCGCGAAGATGTTTTGGCTTGCCGGAGAAAACTCGCTGTGGATCCCGATTTTGATCCGACATTTTCACAATTATTGGATACCACGCACGTGACGAAGCAAGAAGTCACCGCGGAGGATATCCAGAAGTTTGCCGAAGCGGATCTGTTCGCTCCACACGCGCGCCGCGCGATCATTGTGAAACATGACGTTTGCTATGGATTTGCGCGAATGTATGAGCTGCTTCGCGCGGACAAAGGAGACCATGGAATTTCAGTCTTCAGGGACCTGGAAGAAGGTCTGGAGTGGGTTTTCCCGTCTAAAGCAGAAAACAGTTGATGGGATCGGGCGGTGCGGCCCAATTCTCCGCGCACCTTCTGCGTTCTCCGCGCCGGAGATCAACTTAAGCGTCGCCGAAGGGCGGTGAAAACCTTTGACTAGCCGCCCGGGCTGTTGGTAGCTCTTTGGAATTACGATTGCGCCGGGTGATCCTCATTTTGGCGCACGGGACTTTCCCCATTGCGGGTTCCACAGTCCGCGCACCGAGAGGATGATGGTGAAGACTCCGATCACGCCGAGTGCGAAGAGGGTAAAAAGGAAGAAGAAGCCTCCGCTGGTCTTGACGATGTTGGCGATTCCCGTGCCCCTCAGGTGGATGGCGGGCATGCCCACAGCAAAGATCCCCACGACGAGGGTGCTGGTGTACCCCGATCGCCGTTCGGCGAGCACCAGCGTTCCGTACAACAAGACGGCCACGACGGCCAAAGCAATGTTGCTTATGGGTCCTACTTTGTCCAGCCCGCGCACGATGTCGTCCGTTATGTGCAGCAACAATAAGAGAATCGAAAGCAGCGACGCAATGGTTAGCATGACGCTGTGTTTCATTTGATATTCTCCTTGCTAGGGATTCGTCGTTGCCGTCAGGGTGCGAATCGCTGCAGCCCTGCGGCATTAAATGGAAGTCGTCTTTGCCGGCAGCGTGCGTTCCGGGTGGCTCATCCCTCGCCCCGGAAACGTGGCTACGCGAATTCAGGTCGCGCAGGATAGTCAACAATGATGGCCCGGCCATCGGTGAGGGCTTTGATGGAATGCCGAACACCACTGGGGATGATGGCGACCAGGCCCGGGCGGGCAATGTGCGTGACGCCGTCGATGGTCAGCTCGAGCTCACCCTCGATCACTTCATAAACTTCTTCCTGCGGGTGAAAGTGCTCGTGGATGGAGGCGCCGCGCGCGAAATCGTAGTGCGCGAAGGTCATGTTCACGGAGTGGAAATAACGGCCCCTCCAGCCCGGCAAGCGTTCCACGATTTTTAAATTGCTCGTATCCACAACGGGCATACCGGCCTCCCTTTCGGCAAATACTATCACGGGAATATCGCTTGACTAATATTCAGCCATATGGCTGAATATCAGGAATGCCAAAACGCAAATCCAAGGCGCAACCGGATTCGTACAAGGACGTGTTTGGCGCGCTGGCCCATCCCGCCCGGCGGCGCGTGTTGCTGACGGTTTATTTCCATGGCGGCGCGATGTCCGCAGGAGAGATCGCGGCGATTTTTGCCCATGCCTGGCAGACCACCACCCGCCACCTGCAGGTTCTTGAGGCGGCCGGCCTGCTGACGCATGAGAGGCAGGGCAGGATGCGCGTTTACCGGCTGGAGCGCGCGCGATTGGCGCTGGTGAGCGAATGGCTGGAACATTTTCAACGCAAGACAAAATATCGCGTAAGAGGAAAACAAAATGGCCACGACAAGAAAACCAAAAGTAGTGAAGGCGAAGTCTTCAAAAGGCGCAGCGCGTGACGGAGGGCGCGGCGATGTGCCGCAGTTTTTCCGGCTCAACATCGAGGTGAGTGATCTCGATGCGGCCACTTCGTTCTATACGAAGCTGCTCGGCGTGCCCGGACGGAAGCAGGCAGGGAGCCGTTGCTACTTCGACTGTGGTCCCGCGACGCTGCAGGTGCTGGATGTGTCCACGGTCCGAGAGCCGCACCCGGCGGCCAAGGCTTTGTATTTCACGGTGAAGAATCTGGAGGCAGTATTCGCCCGAGCCCGGGCGTTGGGCCGCCTGTCGCGAGAGGATGTACATGATGCGCCGGGAGGAGGCATCGTGGTGCGGCCGTGGGGCGAGCGGTCCTTCTATGTCGAAGATCCGTGGGGGAATCCTCTCTGTTTCGTGGAACAGGGAACCGTTTACACGGGCTAGCGGCAGGCTCCGCTGCGCATAGGTGAATTTCAGGAAGCGAGGACGGTGCAAGCCGCGAGCGCGGCGAGCTTCTGGTCTGCGGTCCACGGCGGGCCGAGCAGTTTTCCCATGGTGGCAATTTTTCGCCGGATTCGAGGGGCCTTTTTGCCGGAGGCTCTCGTGAAATGCTGGTCCAAATCCCGCTCAGGAATTCGGGCGACCTGAAGATTCAATTTCCTAAACGCGCTATGAAAAACGTCCCGAAAGAAAATTCCTTCGGCGGCGTGGAGCAAGGGATGGGCGGCAAGGATTTTCTCGAGTGGAGGCATGGTGCGCCCTGAGCCCGTCAAAATCGCGCAGCCCTGGACGCGGTGGCCGGTGGCGCGCAGCTCATCGAGCAATTGTTGCAATGCCGCGACGGCGAAGGCTTCGCATTCCGTGGCACTTTGAGCGAGATATTTCTGCGCGTCGGTGAGTTTCTTTGAAGCGGCGCGGTGATACGGCTGGAAGGGACCTCGCATTTTCGGACCGATCACGGAAATGCGGCTGCGAGCGACAACTTCCACGCCGCTCGCATCAACCGAAACGGCCACGACTGCGCCCCATCCCGAATGCGACCGAACTCCAATGGCTGCAGGTTTCATCGCGTAACCAATGGCAGATTATAGGCCCGCGCGGGCAAATCCCGGGTATTGGCTTGGCAAATTTATTTGACGCGGCTTTGGTGAAAGAGACGCTTCAAGAGTTGGATCTGGCCACCATGATAAGTGTCGTGCATGGCGATGCCCGCGATCATGTAGCGAGGGGTTTGGCGGCTGCCGCGTGAGCGGCGGTCGAGAGAGGAATCGTCAAGGGACGCGGCGGTGGCCAGCAGTTCTTTGTGCATGCGGGCGAGCAAAGCGAGATCGCGTTGCCAAGCTCGTGCGCTCAATTCAATTGGCCGGGGGAAGAAATTGCGCCCTTTTTCCGGAAAGTTGCCGCGCTTTTCTCCGAGAAGGCGGCGCCGCACGGCATACTTCCAAAAGGCCAAGTGGACAACCAGTTCCCAAATGCTATTACGCCCCGGCCCGGGGCGACGTGCGGCTGCACGGTGCGTTACGCCGCGGAGCGCGGCGCGCAAACAAGGGCCGTGCCATGCGGGGCCCGCGTAAGCCTGGTCGAGAAGCGATAGCAAGTTTTTAATTTCTTTGCGCGGCATATGGAGATACTCCGGGTGTTTCGTGGTATTGAGATGATGCGGGCATTTTCTGGGTTGCAAGAAAGTGCCGCAGCTGAATCGGTCGCACTCGACTAGTCCGGGAGCGGGCGGCCGCGGGTCTCGAATCCAAAGGGAAGCAAGAGCAAGCCGAGCACGAAAGCGAGCGCGGTCAACGCAACGGGATAGCCGATGGTGCCGAAGTGAGCTACGCCCGCACCGACCAGAAAGGTGATACCCGCCCCAGCAAAGCGAGCGAAGGAGGTTGCGAAGGCGAATGCACTGGCGCGACATTCCGTGGGGTACTGCTCGGGCAGCCAGATGGTATAGACCGCGAAATTTGCGCCGCCGAAACCGAGGGCGAAGAGCGAGTACAAGAATAATTTCAATCCAGCGGGGCCCGGCTGGTAAAAGGCGTAGCCGAAGGTGAATCCGATGGCATTGAGCATCAGAAAAAAATAGACGCCAAGCGCGCCGCGGCGGCCGAGCGAGTCCACCAGGAGAGGCGCGGCAATGCAGCCAATGATGGTGGCCACGGAGAGCAAAACGGTGGCGACCGAAACCAGAGTCATTGCGGCCTGTGGTGTGAAAGCATTCGATTCGGAGAGGACGGTGACTGCGGCGGGAACGTAAACCGAACCGGCCCAAAGTCCAGCGACACTGACGACCATATACAAACTGTTAAGCAGAGTGCGGCGGCGAAATTCGGAAGTGAAAAGTGCCGCGAACGGTTGCCACAAACTCCAACGACGAATGATCTGTTCCTTCTCGCGCCAACGAGCAGGCTCGACAACACCGTACCGGATGAGAACGACGAGGAGCGCGGGCGCTCCGCCGACAATAAACATCCCTCGCCAACCGTAACGGCTGCTGACTACGGAATTCGCGACGCCCGCGAGCAAAATCCCAAAATAGTAGCCGGTGTGCATCCAGGCACCAGCCGATACGCGGCGATTTTCAGGCCACGCTTCGGCGATGTATGTGCCGCCCATGGCCCATTCGCCGCCGATGCCGATGCCAGCGAGCAAACGGAAGAGGGCCAAGTGCCACACTTGAGTGGCCGCCACGCCGGCCAGAGTGAACACGGAATACCAGAGGATGGAGATCATCAGCGTAAAGACGCGGCCGTACTTGTCCGCGACCGGACCCCAGAGAAACGCGAGCCCCCAGCCAATCAGGAAGAGGGCGAAGAGCAGGCCGCCGTAGAATCCAACCGTGGCAGTGGTTGCGGACATTCCTGAGCGCGGCAGCAATTCGCGCAAGGCGGGCACCATCACCAGCGCATAAATGAAAGAATCCATTCCGTCGAGAGCCCAGCCGCCCCATGCGGCCAGGAAACCGGCAATCTGCTGACTCGTGAGGGGCGTGGCGCTGTGCGCGCCCGTTAGGTTTGGGCCGGCTTGGTGCATGCGACTGTCCTCGTCCGCGGGGCCACTCTATCAGATTCGATAAAGGCGCTTGGGGCAATCTGCGCGAATGGCCGAGCGGGGAAGGTTTTCAAAGTATGTGACATTTCCATTTGGCCAGCGTCTATAGATTGAGTATTCTATCCATAGATTGGCTATGGGTGGAGGGACTATGACAAAAGAAGTGTTAAGCAAGAAAGCGGTTTTGCTGCCGGGGACGCTGGAAATGTTGATCCTGAGGTCCCTGGAGCGCACCGGGGAACCGATGCATGGCTACGGCATCGCGTTGTACATCAAGCAGATCTCGAAGGAAGTGCTGCTGGTGGAAGAGGGCTCGCTCTATCCTGCGTTGCAACGACTGGCCATCAAGGGGCTGGTGAAAGCGGAATGGAGCGAGTCGGAAACCGGGCGAAAGGCGCGCTACTACAAGTTGACCGCCGCGGGAAGAAAGCAGGTCACCGAAGAAGTGGCTGGATTTGAAAAAATATTGGAAGCCATGCTGCGCGTGGTGCAGCCTGCGTGACGATTTGGGGTGAAAGGAATCAGCGATGAGCAAACTTGCGGAATTCGGGCGACGGCTCATTCAATTGGGACGGAAGGGCAAGGGTGATACGGAATTGGCGGAAGAGATGCGGCAGCACCTGGAGATGAAAATCCAGGCGAATCTCCGCGCGGGCATGACGCCACAGGAAGCTCGATTCGAGGCGCAGCGCGAGTTCGGAAATCGGACGCGGCTGCAGGAAGAAAGCCGCGAACTTTGGCGATGGGGATCGTTCGAGAGCTTTTTTCGGAGCGTGCGATACGGGCTGCGTGTGCTGCGCAAGTCGCCGGGGTTTACGGCCATCGCGATACTGACTCTTGCGCTGGGCATCGGCGCGAACGCGGCGATCTTCAGCGTGCTGGAAGCGCAGCTCTGGCGCCCGCTGCCATTTCCGGATTCCGAGCGATTGGTGGAGGCGCATCTGGTGCTCCGCGAGAGGTCGCGGCAATGGGATGTGCTTCCGGTCCGCGTCTTCCGGGCGTGGCAAAGCGAGAGCCACTCGTTTACGAACATGACGGGATATTTGTATCCGCAGAACCGCAATCTGACCGCCAACGGATCGTCGGAGCGCGTTGATGTTATGGCCGTCAGTGCCAATTTCTTCGACACGCTGGGACTTGCGCCGGAACGCGGGCGTGCTTTTTCCCCTGATGAGGAAAAACCGGGAGGCAATCACCTGGCCATTCTCAGCCATGCGCTTTGGCAGAATCGCTTCGGGTCCGATCCGGGGATGCTCGGCAGGGTGATCACGATTGATGGCGATTCTTACACCGTCGTGGGGATCGCTTCCTCAACTCTGCGGATCGAATACTTCTATGACGAGCCTGCGATCTTCATTCCTCTGGCCATGGAGGAATCGAAGGTCATGCGAAACCTATACGCCATCGGCAGGCTGGCTCCGGGATTCACACCGCAGGGCGCCCAGACGGAGTTGGAGGCGATCCTTCAACGCCAACTGAAAGCGGAGGCCATTCAGCCCGAGCCGGCCGCAGCAGTCAGCAATCTTCGAGAGACATGGACGCAATTCGGGGCGGCACCGCTTTATTTTTTCGCGGGGGCTGTCGCGCTGGTTCTGCTGATTGCCTGCGTCAACACGGCCGGACTGTTGCTTGCGCGGGGGCTGGCCCGCCAACGGGAATTCGCGCTGCGAGCTGCACTGGGCGCGGGGGTGGGAACACTGATTCGCCAATCCCTGATGGAAAGTTTGCTGCTCTCCGCCGGCGGCAGCGCCGCAGGCACTCTGCTGGGCGTGTGGCTTGTGCAGGCAATGTCCACATTCATTCCCGCCTACACGCTGCCCCGCCGGGCCCCCGTTGAATTCGACACCCGGGTGGTGCTGTTCGCGATAATTATTTCCGTCGCTTCCGCGTTGCTGGTGGGGCTGGTGCCGGGAATTCTTGCTTCCCGCGTGGATGCCAACCGTGTGCTGGGACAGAATTCCCGCTCCTTCACTGCGGGCCGCAGACAGCGGCGAATGCGGAGCACGCTGGTATCCATCGAAGTTGCGCTGGGGCTCGTTTTATTGTTTGGCGCGGGTCTCTTTCTGTCCAGCTTCATCCGTTTGATAGAAGCGCCGCGCGGATTTGAGGCGCCTGGCGCGCTGACTTTCCGCGTGGCGTTGCGCGGAAATGATTATTCCAAGCCGGAGCAGATACAGCGATATTTCAGGCAGCTGACGGACAAATTGGATTCACTTCCGGGTGTTCACGAAGTAACGCTCGGCAGTGGGCTGCCTCTCGCCGGAACCGATTTGTGGGGGAATGTGAACGTCGCCGGGCGGCCCCCGGTGAGCAAGTACGGACTGTCCGTGGATGTCTTCGCGGTGGCGCCGAATTATTTTCAGGCGCTAGGGATGCACTTGCTCGCCGGGCGCGCCTTCAATCCGCACGACGACGCTGGATCAGCGCGCGTGGCCATCATCAACCGGAACGCGGCAAAAGAATTATTCGGCACGGAAGATCCGCTGGGAAAGGTACTGGAGTATGTCGCGGCGCCGGAACGCGGAGTGCCTGCGGAGCCTCCCGTGCAAATCATAGGAGTGGTGGAAAACGCGCAGGAATTTAACGCCAATGAAGTGCCCTTTGTAGACTTGTACGTTCCCTTTGCGCAAAAAGTTGCGCCTTCGGCGTACGCGCTGTTGTATTCCGATGTGCCGCGCGGAACGCTCAGCGACGCCATTCGCGCGGCCGCTTACAATATTGACAAAGACCAACCGGTCTATGACATGCAGACCATGGACGACCGCATCGATGAATCGGTGAGCGGGGCGCGATTTAATTTAGTTTTGGTGGCAGGGCTGGCGGGAGTGGCCGTCCTCCTGGTGGCCATCGGGATTTTCGGCACTGTTTCGTATTTCGTGGAGCAACGCACACAGGAATTCGGTATCCGGCTGGCGCTGGGTGCCAGTCCACGGAAATTGCTGGCACATACGATCGGTCAGTCCTTGCTGACAGGGGCCGTGGGGCTGGCATTGGGCGTGGCCACTTCGCTGGCGTTGGGACGGCTACTGCGGCACGCGCTGTATCTTGTACCGCACGAACATACTGGGATGCTTTATGGCGTGAGCATTTATGATCCGCTGTCGCTGGTGGGTGCCGGAGGAGTATTGTTCGCAGCGCTGTTGCTGGCGAGCTACCTTCCAGCGCGGCGTGCCATGTGCGTGGATCCGATGGTGGCGTTGCGGCACGAATAGGCCGCCGTCTCTGCGACCCTAAGCGCCGGATGCCCGTGGGCGAAAAACAGTCCGCCGCAGCGAAAGATCAGTTATTCGGCGCGCAGCGCCTCGACCGGATCCACAGCAGCAGCGCGGCGAGAAGGCAGGTAACACGCGAGCATGGCAGTGGCGATCAGGCCAAGCGACACCGCGACATAGGTGGTGGGGTCGGTTGGACTGACTCTGAAGAGCAAGGATGACATCAGGCGCATGGTGGCGAATGCGGCACCGAGGCCGAACACCACACCGATACCGGCCAGCAATACTCCGTGACGCACAAACATGCGCGTAACGGATTGCGGCTGCGCACCGAGAGCCATGCGAATGCCGATCTCCCGCGTGCGCTGGGAAACGGAATAGGCGATCACGCCGTAAATCCCGACCACCCCGAGCAACAGGGCCATCGCGCCCGCGACGCCAAGCATGATCAAGGTGAACGAGGTGCGAGCCATAGACCGGTTGTAGAAATAATCCAGCGGATGGACATCGGCGAGTGGAAGATTCGGATCCAGGGACCACACCGCCTGCCGCACTTCCTGCAGAAAGCTTTCCGTACCGGCGCGCGGGCTGCGAATGGCATATCCGAGGTCGCGCTGAGCGTGCAAGGCATCGCTCTCAAAGTGACTGGTCACAAGCGGCCAGTAGACGGACGACGGCGGTTCCGTGCTTACTCCGTCGTCATAAACGTTTCCCACCACTCCAACAACCTGCCGCCAATCGTCCGTGGAGGACACACGAATCCTCTTCCCGAGGGCATTCGCGGGATCGTGCCAATACTCGCGCGCGAAGTTTTCCGACACCAGCGCAACCGGAAGTGTCTGGTAGATGTCCTGCCAAGTGAGATCGCGTCCGGCAATGAGCGGCGTTCCCAAGGTCAGCAGGAACCCTGGCGACATGAATTTGAACCGTCGAACCGGAGGAAGCTCGCCCTCTTTGTAGTCGTGGTCCTCGGCGAATACGGGATCGAAGCTTCCGTTCATATCCATGGGGATTTTTGTGGAAATACCGACCGAGGAAACTCCAGAAATTGCGGCCAGCCGGCGCAGAATCTCTTCCGACATGCGAGCTACCTTTACGGGATCCTTGACCTCGGCTTCGGGAATGTAAATGCGGAAGGTTTGCACCTGACTCGGGCCGCCGAATCCCGGATCCACGCGCATCAGCTGACGGAATGTGCGAATCATTAATCCCGAGCAGATCAGCAAGACGACTGCCAGCCCCACTTGCACCACCACCAAAACGCTTCGCGCGCGGTGCTGGTCCCGGCTCTGGCTGAGACCTCGCGCGCCTTCACGGAGTCCAGTGTTCAGGTGAACTCCCGCATACTTGAAAATAGGGATGGAGCCAAAGAGCAAGCTGGCGAGAACCGCCAGGAGGAATGTGAAGAGGACAACTCGCCCATCGATTCCGATTTCGTGGATTCTGGGCAAACCGGCCGGCGCCAGGGCCACCAGCACACGCAACGTGCCCCAGGCAACCGCCAATCCCAGCACGCAGCCCAGTAATCCCAAAATAACGCTCTCGAATAACAACTCAAAAGCAATTCGCCCGCGGCCCGCGCCAAGTGCGGAGCGAATGGCCAGTTCCTGCCGGCGTCCTTCCACTCTCACCAGGATCAGATTAGCCACATTGGCGCAGGCAATCAGCAGCACAACGCCAATGGATCCCATCAGCACCCACAGCACGCTGCCAATATCTCCCACCACGTCCTGCTTCAGAGGCCGCAAATTGGGCGCGATGTGCGCCTGTTCAAACAATTTTATGCTGAAGCCCTCCGGCGCTGGAAAACTGCGATTGACGATGGGAAGCAATCGGGCGATGTCCGAACTCGCCTGGGAAATGGTTACGCCCGGCCGCAGCCTGGCGATGGCCTGGAAGCTGAAATTGCCGAGGAACAGCTTGCTGCGATCGAATCTCAAAGGGAGGATTAATGCCGGATCGGTCTGATCCAGGAAATGAAAATCGCGCGGCAACACTCCGACAATAATTCGCGGACGGCCATCGACGATAATCGTCTTCCCCAGAACGGAGTTGACGCCGCCGAACTTGCTTTGCCAATAACCGAATGACAGCATCACAGTTTCCGGCGAGGAGGGTGAATCGTCCTCGCGGCTTATCGAGCGGCCTAGGGCTGGGGCGATTCCGAGGATTGGAAGGGTGCCGTCGGTCACATCCAGGGTGCGCACCTGCTCCGGCTGACCGACGCCGGTGACACTATCTGAATCCGTGGAGAAAAGCCCAATATCCTGAAAAGTGCGGCCCTGATCCCGGACCACAAAATATGTCGAAGGCGACAGAACGAGTTCCTTGATGTTTACACCTGGAACCGTGAGCCACACTCCGACCAATTCCTCGGGGTGTGGATAAGGCAGGGGTTTCAACAGGACGCCATTTAGAACGCTGAACACCACCGAGTTCGCCCCTACCGCCGCAATCAGGGTGAATAGCGTCATGGCCGTGAACATTGGCGCCCGGAGGAGCCTTCTCAATACCTGCTTGAGTTGCGTTCCGAAAGATCCCATGGGTCAAACCTCCAAACGCATCGAACACCCCAGAAACGTCAAATGCGCTCCATCTGTCTATAGATAGATACGCAGGCGCGCGAAGTATGTTCCGGGAGAAATGGAGAGGAGCGCGTGTAGCGCAAGCATGCGGGCGCCGGTGGATAAATCCCCAAAAACCAGTTCCTATTCCATTCGCAGGGCGATGATTGGCGAAATGGATGCCGCGCGACCGGCGGGAATTATGGCCGCAAAGAACGAACAGAGTGCCAGGGCGCTTGCCGCGATCCCAAGCGCAAAGGGATCCCAGGAGGAGACACCGTACAGCTCGGAGGAGATTAGGCGGCCAGCGGCGACGGCCAGCGGCAAGCCCAAAATTAATCCGATGAGCACGCGCTTAAATGCGCCTCGCAGGACGAGCTGGACTACGTTGGCGCGGTTCGCGCCGAGGGCCATGCGGATGCCGATTTCGTTGGTGCGCTGGGCGACGGTGTACGCGGTGACGCCGTACAATCCGACGGCTGCCAGGATCAACGCGACAATTCCGAACAGGCCGGCGAGGCCGGCCACGGCGCGCTCCTGGTCGAAGGAAAGATCGACCTGCGTTTGCAGGGTCCGGACGCTATTGACGGTGATATTGGGATCCAGTTCCGACATCATGTTGACGATGAGCGGCTCGAGCGCTCCGGGAGAAGAGTTGGTCACCAGGACGATTCCGCTGATGACATGGGAGCTCACCTCCAGCTTTTGCATCAATTCAGTTTTGTACTCGATGTTTTGAGCGAGCGGTACGAAGAAAGTTGGGAGGGGCCGCCTGCGCAGAGCCCAGGATGCAAATTTTGCATCGCGAATAACGCCAATGATGCGGTAGGTTCCCGCATTTTCGGGAAGGTCCATCCCAAAGTGCTGATCGATGGGGTCTTCGCCGGACTTGAAAAAGCGCTTCACGAAAGCTTCGTTGACGATGGCCACGGGCGCAGATTTTTCGTTGTCGGCATCGGTGAAATTGCGTCCGCGAAGAATGGGCATGCCGAGGCCTTGCAGATAGTTGGTGCTGACGCGGTCCCACGACGCGCCGGTGTCCTCGCCTGTTTGGGCTGGAGGATGGCCGGCGACCAGGATCATCTCCCCCCAATTGTCGGTGAGCGGGTTATACAGCGCCATGCCAGAACCGGTCACGCCGGGCAAGCGATTGAGGCGCTCCTCAATCTGGCGATAGAGAGCGTTCAACTGGGGAGGTGTGCGGTCCGAATGCGGATTGTGCAGTGAGACCAGCACGCGGCCCTGGATTTGATATCCAAAATTCATGCCTTCGAGATTGTTGAGGCTCCTGGCAAGCATGGTTGCACCGGCGACCAGGACAATCGAGACGGTGGCCTGCACGATGAGCAGGGCCTTTCGGGCGAAAGAGGATTGCCCGCGCGTGCTGCGGCCTGATCCTCGCAATGCTTCGGCAGGATCGGTGCGCGTAGCAAACCAAGCGGGCGCCGCGCCAAAAATAATTCCGGTGAGCAGCGCCAATCCGAAGGCGAACAACAATACTTCAAGCGAGGGAGCGGTGCTAATGGGAAGGAAATGCGAACTCTGAAAGGCCAGCGAAAGCAGAAGGCGCGCGGCGGCCATGGCGACCAGGAGTCCAGCGATACCGCCGAAGATTGCGAGCAGGATGCTTTCGGTGAGAGCCTGCACAATAATCTGGCGACGCGTGGCGCCGATGGCGAGCCTGACGGCGGTTTGTCCGCGGCGCGCCACGGCGCGAGCCAACAACAAGTTCGCAACATTGGCGCAGGCGATCAGAAGCACCAGGCCACAAACGGCAAGCAGAATTTGCAGACTGCGGCTGTATTCTTCTTTCATCACGGTGACACCGGCGCCCGCTGGAATCACAGTGATGAATTGCTTGGGGAGACTGCGGATAACGTCCGGCATCCAGTTGGAGGGATACCCGGAATCATTTTGCAGCCACACTCGCAGCAATGCGGTGAGTCGCGCGGACATTCCGGCGGTGGAATTTCCCGGACGCAAGCGGCCGATCATGCGCAACCAAGCGGGAGGGGATTGATAGAGCCGGGCGCTCTCACCATCAATCAAAACTTCCTGGTGCAAGGGAATCCAAAGATCAGGAGGGTCGCTGCGAAGAGTTTCGCCGAAGAAGCCGGCGGGCGCGACTCCGATGATGGTGAAGGGATGTCCCTCCAGAGCGAATGTGGAACCCACGACCGAAGGATCCGAACCATACGTGGTTTGCCAGGCGTGATGGCTGAGCACGGCAACCGGCGCGGAAGCGGGCGTGTCGTCATCCGGAGTAAACACGCGACCGCCAAAGGAATTAACTCCGAGGGTGGCGAAATAAGTGCCGGTAACAAATTCGGAGCGCATGGGCCTGGGGGCGGAATCCACACCTTCGCGGCGGACACTCAGGCGCGCGCCGCCGGCCTGGAATGCGGCCACCTGTTCAAACTCCGGCAAGTTCGCCTTGAGGCGTTCGTATAGAGGATAGGAAAACATTCCCCAGGTGTCCTGCGTGCCACTTTCGACGCAGCAATCGTCGCCTTCGCCAACGCGGTAAAGCGTGGCGGGATCAAAAACGGGCAGCGAGCGGATCATGACCGCGTGGATCAGGGTGAATATTGCGGTGGTGCCGCCGATTCCCAAGGCCAGCGTGAGAATGGCCGATGCGGTGAAGATGGGAGACAGACGGAATTGGCGAATGGCGTAGCGAAGATTGCTGAATAAATTATTCATCCCAGGCCCCGCGATAACGATATGGAGCTAATGTCAGTTCCGCAGCTATTGCTTAGACTGAAAAAGGGGTGGGTTGGTCAGGTTGGATTGGGTGGAAACTTGGGGAGCGGGATAGAGGCGGCACTGACCGCGGTGATTTAGATCTTAGCGCGACCTACAGTGATTTCTACGCCTTTTGGAAGGATGTAGGCTCGGATAATGCCATTTTGAAGCAGGCCGAGGCCGAATACGCTATGCTGAAGTAGCTCCCCTGCTGGACTTAAGCCGTTTTTGATTCAAGGCGATGTGTGGATCCTGTGTGTGCAACGGCGGCCCCTGGGACTAACGAACCACCGTTCGGAGGCTTTCCCAGAGGGACATGGAACTTGCCCGCTGCCTCAGACAGTGCTAATTTCTAGGATTCTCCCTGGCTTGGTGCGCCCGCACGCCTGAAAACAGGCCAGTTACTGAGTATTCATGAGCAGAGCGACGTGAGCACGCCATCTTGACCGCCACAGCACTCCAACCCGATCCGCGCCGATTGCCTGAAATCGAGGCAAGGGCTGCCACAGGCCCCACCGTCTTTTGGCGGGTGGAAGGCAGCCTGGTGGATATGTCCGCAGTGCGGCCGGTGGCATTCTTTACCTGGAATGCGCAGAGCTTCGCGGAAAGATGGGCGCGGCGCGGCGGGATGCTGGCTTTAACTCTGGCGCGGCCGGTGCTCTACCTGATTAACAAGAGGGGTGCCACCCGGCTGCTGCACATGCTGCTTCGGCGCATCACTCGCGACCGGCTGGATTTGCTGGGCGAGGAGTATTTCAACTACGTTTTGAGGCCGCAGCTCAAGCCAGCAGGCGTGGAGAAATTGAAGGAACGGCTGGCGGCTGGCGACCGCATCGTTCTGGTCAGTCAGGGGCTGGACCAAGTGATCCGTCCGCTGGCGCAATTCCTGGGCGTGGAACGGGTGATTGCGAACCGGCTCGACTTCCGGGATGGCGTGGCGACGGGCAGGCTGCTTTCCCCAGTTGTGCCCCCCCGTGGGATGCTTGCCGCGATTGTGGGCGGAGCGCCGGACGGGCGAATTCCGCCGGGAAAAATCGCGCGTGAGCTGCATTTGCCCGCCGAAGGAAATGTTGTGATTGAAAAGATTGCGGGGGTCGCGGAGCCTGCCGCGCGGCCGCACCTGGGGGGGCTGCATCCGCTGGTGCTGACGGACAGCAAGGGACCAGTGAAACCGCTTTCGGTACGTGAATCACTTCGCGGCAAACACGTGATGCTGGTTGGCGTAACAGGATTTATAGGCAAGGTGTGGCTGGCGCAGATTCTGGCGGAAGTGCCGGATATCGGCAGAGTTTACCTGTTGATCCGAAGGCAGCGGACGACTCCATCCGCGCGGCGATTTGAAAAAATAGTGCAAGAGTCTCCGGTGTTTGACCCACTGAACGCGCGGCATGGTGAGGCACTTGGCAGATTTTTGGAACAGCGCGTGGAGGTAATTGAAGGCGATCTGAGCCGGGCCGACCTGGGTATGGACCCAGACGTTCGGCGGCGGCTGGCCGGGCGGCTGGATTTGGTGATCAATAGCTCTGGGTTGACGGATTTCAATCCGGATTTGCGCGAGGCGCTTTCGGGAAACGTGGCAGGACCTATGCACCTGCTGGAATTCATCCGCTCCAGCGATCACGCCGCGTTGCTGCACCTTTCGACCTGTTACGTTGTGGGCAAGAAGGATGGTCGCGTACGGGAGGAGGTGCGAGCGAATTACTCGCCGGCGGGCGTGGAGGATTTCGACGCTGAGCACGAATGGAAGTCGCTGGAAGAGACGATTCACAACGTCGAGGAACGCGCGGAAGGGGCGGAGATGACCGCGGCGCTGCGGAGACAGGCGCTGGGGCGGCGCACGGATCCTTCCAAGTTTCCCGCGCATGAAGTGGATAGCGTTCTCCGGCGCAACCGTCAACGATGGATACGCAACCGGTTGACGCGCGTGGGAATGAAGCGCGCGCAGAGGCTGGGCTGGCCGAATACATACACGCTCACGAAGAGCATGGCGGAATCCATGCTGGTGACGCGCGGCGCGGGATTGCCAATCGCGCTTGTGCGGCCCTCGATCGTGGAGACCTCCACGGATTTTCCATTCCCCGGATGGAATGAAGGAATCAATACCTCGGCGCCGCTTTCCTATTTGTTGGGGACATACTTCCGACAGTTGCCGACGAATGCCCGCAAATGCCTGGATGTGATTCCCGTGGACATGGTTTGCCGCGGGATGACGCTGGTTGCCGCGGCGCTGGTCCAGCGAAGGCACGCGCGGGTCTATCAACTGGCGACCTCCGCGACGAACCCGTGCAACATGGGTCGCTCGATTGAGCTGACCGGGCTGGCACACCGGAAACATTACCGGGCGCAGCAAGGGCTGGAACACTGGTTGCGGCTGCGATTCGATGCCATTCCCGTTTCAAAAAACCGCTACCAGAAAATGAGTGTGCCGGCGCAGAAGGCGGTGGTGTCGCGCATCAACCGCGTGGCGGCATTGCTTCAGTTCAAGCAGCCGATGGTGAGACAGGAGCGCGACCTGGTGCGCACCGAAAAACTGATTGAACTTTACGAGCCATTTATCCTGCACAACGAGCAGGTGTTTGAGGCAGACAATGTGCAATTGCTCTCTGAAGCTCTGCCGAAGGAAGAGCGCGCGGCGTTTGGATTCGATCCGACCGTGGTGGACTGGTGGGATTACTGGATCAACGTCCACATTCCCGCGCTGCGGAAGTGGTGCTATCCACTGATTGAAGGACGTGCAGTCGAGGCGCAGCCGAAACGCTCGGTGCAAATCAACGGGTCTGCGGCGAAGGGCGCCTCGGCTGAAACAACCGCGGAACCCGCGCCGCAAGTCTGACACCATGGCAATTTTCCTGACCGGTTCAACAGGGTACATCGGCGCGCATATCCTCTCCGAGTTGCTCGCGGGGCATCCCGACAAAATCAACCTCCTGGTGCGAGCGAAAGATTCGCGTGAGGCGGACGCGCGCTTGTGGCAGGCCCTGCAATTGCACATGGATTTTCCACGATTCCGAGAATTTCTAGGGACGCGGATCACGGTTTTTCGCGGCGACTTGACCGATGGGCACTTCGGGCTGGACTCGGGTGATTATGAGCGCCTAGTGGGCAGTACAAATTCACTGATTCACTGCGCGGCGTCGCTGAACCGGAAATCCGAGAAAAGCTGCTTGAACGTCAACCTGCGAGGAACCCTGGAAGTGATCCAGCTTGCGCGGCGGGCGCGGGCGGCGAATGGGGTGCGCCGGTTCAGTTTTGTGAGCACGGTGGCAGTGGCGGGGAAGCGTGAGAATGAAGTGGTCACCGAGGATGGGTCCATTGATTGGGCGCGCTCGGATTACGATCCCTACGCGCGGACGAAAAAATTCTGCGAGCATATGGCCCGCGAGTTGCTGCCAGATGTGTCGAAGACAATTTTCCGGCCAAGCATCGTGCTGGGGGATACGCGGTACGGTGCGACAACTCAATTTGATATGGTGCGCGCGTTTGTTTTTCTGGCGGGGCTGCCGGTCCTTCCACTTCGTCCGGCCGACAGGATTGATATCGTGCCCGTGGACTACGTGGCCAAGGCGATTGCGATGCTGCACCAAAAAGATAAGCCCAAGCACGACACGTACCACCTTTCATCGGGCACGGGATCGGAAACGTGCAGACAAATTACCAATGCTCTCGCGGCAGCCACGGGGAAGAGAAAACCAGTATATTCTCCGCGCCTGGCCGGAACGTTTAGCGCCACGGTAAATTCCCTGGCGAATCGAAAAGGAAACATTGGGCGCAACGCTTCGCTGCTGAAAGTTTTTCTTCCGTACATTTACTGGAACACTGTCTTTGAGAATTCGCGCGTTGTGAGTGAAATGGGCAGAGTGCCGGAGCCGTTTTCAAAATACTGTGTGCCGCTGCTAAAGTTCAGCCGGGAAAATAAATTCAAATATCCGTACCAGGAATGGCCCGCGGGGGTTGCGGCGCCGGAAGCGCGTGCACAAGGAGGGGCGCGATGACCGACTTCTTGCTGGAAACCTGGGTCAGCGCGCTGATTGAGTGGACGAAGCTGCGCTGGATGCTGGGCGGCGGAGTGAAATGGAAGCCGGGCGAGCCGCTAAAACTGTTGTTCGCGGGATATATGGGCGGCGGAAACATGGGGTCCGACGTCCGGGTGAACGAAATGCTTCGCCAGGTTCGGCAGGTGCTGGGCGAAGAGCGCGTGCGAGCGACCGTGATGTCCTTTGCACCGGAGCGCACGCGAAACTGCTTTGGTGATGCGACGCAAATCAGGCTGCCCGACGCGTTTCCACCGTTTATATATCGCGAAGCGCGGGGGCATCACGGCGTCGTGGCCTGCGAAGGATCCATGTTCAAGAGTAAATTCGCCAATGCGTTGACGACGATGATGATTGGCTCGCTGGGAATCGCCGCGGCGGAGAACAAACTTTCGATTGGGTACGGCGGTGACGCGGACAAGATGGACCAGATTCTGCAGGATATGACGCGGCGCTACTGCGGGACATCGCTGGTGATGACGCGCAACGTGGAGTCACAGGCTAGGCTGAGCGCGCTGGATGTACCCACTGAATTGGGCACGGACACAGCGTGGACGTTTACGCCGCACCCGCCGGAAGTGGGCAGAAAGCTTCTTACCGATGCCGGGTGGGATGGCGTCGCACCCGTCTTAATCGTGTGCCCCATCAATCCATTCTTCTGGCCGGTGAAAGCTTCCCTGATGAAGCTCGTGGCACGGAAAACGGTTGGGGCATACAAGGACAGCCATT
>Ga0209167_10000485_pt1 | contig 28905 bp, 24 predicted proteins | sample Coa_R1_9_FD_187154 | JGI IMG/M metagenome (GOLD analysis project Ga0209167, IMG submission 187154) | Surface soil microbial communities from Centralia Pennsylvania, which are recovering from an underground coalmine fire - Coalmine... | ecosystem: Environmental > Terrestrial > Soil >...
CACATTCCTGATCTATGCGGCGGCCATGCTTCCGTTCTGCGTGGAAACCCAAACTGAGGCGTTCATCGGACTGGGGCTGATCTCGGCGATCGGAGGAGGCGAAGCGCTGCTGCTGCATGCCGGCGGCTGGGGTCTGTTTTATTCGGCAGTCTTCCCGTTGATGATCGGAGGCGGGAACACGTTTTTTGCCGAGCGCAACCGCATGAATCGCAAGCTGCGCAAGGCGAACGAAGAGATCGAGCACCTGGCGAAACTGGCGGAGCGCGAGCGCATCGCGCGCGATCTGCATGATGTGCTGGGACACACGCTGTCGGTGATCACGCTGAAATCGGAACTGGCGGGCAAACTGATGGAGCGCGATCCCGAGCGCGCGGCGAAGGAGATCGGCGAGGTGGAAGAGATTTCGCGGCAGGCGTTGTCGGAGGTGCGGGACGCGATCCGCGGCTACCGCGCGAAAGGATTAGCGGCGGAACTGGCGCAGGCCAAGACCACGCTCGAAACCGCCGGGCTGGCGGTGCAGTGCGATGCGGCGACCACCCTGCAGTTGCCCGCGATCCAGTTGTCAGCGATACAGGAAAGCGTGCTGTCACTGGCGGTGCGCGAGGCCGTGACCAACGTGGTGCGGCATGCGCAGGCGCAGACCTGCAGGCTGCGCCTCGAACAAGTGAACGGATCGTGCCGGCTGGAAATTGAGGATGACGGGCGCGGATCGGATGGAGGCGAGGGCAACGGATTGCGCGGCATGCGCGAGCGCGTGGAAATGCTGGGAGGAACGCTGCAGCGCGAGACGCGTGCGGGAACAAGACTGACAATCACGCTGCCGCTGAAAGAGGCAAAAGAGAAAGATGTGAAGGAAACGGTACCGGTGGGCGAAGGTGGCGCAAATTGAATCCTCCGGCAAGAGAGAACGCGCGCGAGACGGGGCGCGAGACTGGAAAAGACGGGCGCAAGGCGATCCGCGTCGTCCTGGCCGAAGATCAGGGCATGGTGCTCGGAGCGCTGGCGGCACTGCTTGAGATGGAAGGCGACATCGCGGTCGTCGGGCAGGCGCGGAACGGTCAGGAGGCGCTCGAAGCCGTCATCAAACACAAGCCCGACGTGTTTCTCACCGACATCGAAATGCCGCATATGAGCGGGCTCGAAGTGGCCGCGGAACTGAAGAAGCGGCGGGCCGGAGTGCGCGTGATCATCGTGACCACATTTGCGCGCGCCGGATATCTGCGGCGGGCGCTCGAAGCGGGAGCGTCGGGGTATCTGCTGAAAGACATGCGGGCCGAGGAACTGGCTGACGCGGTGCGACGCGTGCATCAAGGATTGCGGGTGATTCATCCCGAGCTGGCGACGGAGGCGTGGGCGGAAATGGATCCGCTGACCGACCGTGAACGGCAGGTGCTGCGGCTGGCCGGCGAAGGCATGGCCAGTGGCGACATCGCGGGCGAACTGGGATTGTCCGACGGCACGGTGCGAAATTATCTTTCCGAGGCGATCAGTAAATTGGGCGCAGGCAATCGCGTGGAAGCAGCGAGAATCGCGAGAACCAAGGGATGGTTGTAAAAAACAGGGGTTGGGGGATAGGGGTCTGGGGCTATGAACTGCTTCGCTCGACTCCCGCCTCATCTTTCTTGACGGTCTTGTAAGCGAACGCCATGCGCGGGGTGTTGTGGGCGATGCCGATGTGGCCCAGGCGGTCGAGGACGATGATGCCGCCGTGTCCGTTGAGGCGCTGCTTCAGATAATTCATGGCTTCCTGCGCGGCCCATTCGGGCATGTTGCCCGCGAGCACGCGGTCGGCGGTCCACTTGGCCAGCACGAGCTTCATGATCGGCTCGCCCCAGCCGGTGGTAGAGGCGGCGGCGCTCTCGTTGTCGGCGTAGCAGCCGCAGCCGATCAGCGAGGAATCGCCGAGGCGGCCGGGAGCCTTGTTGAGCGTGCCGCCGGTGGAAGTGGCGGCGGCGATGTTGCCGTCGCGGTCAAGCGCGACAGCGCCGACGGTGTCGTGGGAAATGGTGGCGTCGTGAGCGCTGGGCGCGAACAGGTCGTTGCCATCCTGTGATTCATCTTTCTCTGCCAGTTCAGCCTGATATTTCTTCAGCCGCTCGACTTCGCGTGGGATGATCAGCTCCTCGTTCCGGCACAGCGGGACGCCGTGTTCGGCGGCAAATTTCTCCGCGCCTTCTCCGACGAAATAGACGTGCGGGCTCTCGCTCAGGATTTTGCGGGCGGCGCGGACGGGATTGCGCAGGCGCTCGACGCAGCCCACGCCGCCGGCGCGGAGGGTCGAGCCGTCCATGATGAGGGCGTCGAGCTGAACCTTTCCGTCGCGGTTTAAAAAGCTGCCGCGGCCGGCGTCGAAGGTCTCGTCGTCTTCCATGATGACGACGGCGGCCTCGACGGCGTCGAGGGCTGGGCCGCCGCGCTCGAGCACGCGCCATCCGGCGGCCAGAGCGTTGGTGACGCCGCGGAGGTGGGCCTCGACCATGTCATCGGGCATGGCCCAGGCGCCGCCGTGAATTACCAGAACGGGATCCATTGAGTCCTGAGTCGCCGAGTTGCGAGCGAAGCGACCGGATAGGATAGCAGGAGCAGGTGTTTGGAGGACACGAAAGCCCCGGTTATCGGCCGGGGCTTTTTGTCGTGAATAACGGGACGCCGTCTGCGAAACACCTTCAGGATAACTCCGGCAGCGACAGAGTCAAAGCTTGCATCTAGATAAGATACGCAATAATATCACATATTATGGATAAACAAACCATCAGTTTCCGGATCGACGAAGACAAGGTTGAGGCTCTGGACACGCTGGCCGAGGCCCTTGATCGCGACCGGACTTACTTGCTGAATGAGGCCGTGGCTGCCTATCTGGAAGTGCAGCGCTGGCATATCGAGCAGATTGAGCGAGGAATCCAGCAGGCGGATGCCGGCAAACTGGTAGAGCACGACAAGGTCAAGAAGATGGTTGGCGGCTGGCGGCGGAAGTGAAGTTGCGCTGGACGGACGGTGCCGTGGAGAATCTCCAATCGGCGCATGAATATCTGGAAGCGGAAAATCCCCGGGCTGCGTGGGGAACGGTTGAGCGCATTATGTCCGCAGTGGAGAGGCTTGAGCAGTTTCCTCATATGGGCCGCACGGGCAGGGTCGAGGGCAGCCGCGAACTGGTGGTGATCGGAACGCCTTTCCTGGTGGCCTATCGGTTGAAGGGCGAATCGGTTCAGATTCTCGCCGTGCTGCATGCCGCCCGGAAGTGGCCGGGAGGGTTCTGAGGTGGCCGCAGGGGTGACGGCGCTGGCGCACAGCAGATTCCTCGCTGCGCTCGGAATGACGAAGGAGCACAAGGTCCCTCGGCTGCGGAACGAACTCGCGAGCTCGTCCGCTACCTCCGCTCTGACGACAATTTATTAGCTTACGCGGCTTGGCCGGGGCTGAGGCTTACCGGCGGGTCCTGGGTGCGGGTCCAGGTGTAGCGCATGCGGTGGATGACGGTGATGGTCGAGAGGACGGCGATGACCCAGAGCACGGGCGCCATGCGGTTGAAGAGCGCTCCGAGAATGACGAGGACGAGCCGCTCGGGACGTTCCATGAATCCGACGCGGCAGGAGCCGATGAGCGATTCGGCGCGGGCGCGGGTGTAGCTGACCATGATCGCGCTGATCATGACGAAGGCGGAGAGTACGACGTAGAAAAACCGCTCGCCGCGGGCATAGAAGACGAGCAGTCCGAGGAACTGGCTGGCGTCAGAGTAGCGGTCCACGACCGAGTCGAAGAAGGCGCCGAAGCGGGTCACGCGGTTGGTGGCGCGGGCAACCTGGCCGTCCACGAGATCGAAGAATCCGGAAAAAATGATGACCAGGCCGGCGTAGATGAACAGGCGTTTCTGATTGGAAGCATTCGCGGAGCCGAATAAGACGGCAGCCCAGGTGTTGACCAGCAGTCCCATGAATGTCAGGACGTTCGGATTAATGCGGGAGAGCGCGAGCCAGCGCACGATGGTGTCGAGCAGCACGCCGCAGGCACGGCCGAACGCAGAGGTCCAGGATGCGCTCATGGAAGAGCCTCCGAAGTTCCCACTTCTCGCGCAAAAGGCGCGCGAGAAATGGGGCACCCGGCCTTGGTCCGCTCGGTTTTGGTCCGCCCAGGTGCCATTACGCGCCCGCCTCTTTTGGTTCGTCCGCAGGTACTTCGTCGTGGATGGTGGTCAGCTTCAGGATTTCGAGCTCGCGTTTGCCGTTGGGAGAATCCACGATCACTTCATCGCCGACTTTCTTGTTGAGCAGGGCGCGGCCAATGGGGGAAGTGGTCGAAATTTTTCCGGCCGCGACGTCGGATTCCTCGCTGGTGACGATCTTATATTCCATCTCCTGATTCTTGGTATTGTCGTACACCTTTACCGTGGAACCGAGGCCAACTCTGTCCTTGGGGATGTTGTTCATGTTGACCATGGAGAGGTCGGCGAGGCGCTTGCCGAGCTGGCGGACGCGCGCCTTGACGAACTCCTGGCGCTGCTTGGCCATGTGATATTCGGCGTTTTCGCTGAGGTCGCCGAGGGCGGCAGCCTTCTTGATTTCCTTGGGAAGCTCGTGAATCAACTCGTGTTCGAGCGCGTTGATCTCTTCCTGCAATTTTCGTTTGATTTGATCGGTCATGAAATGCGGCGCCGAGGACTCCGGCTAGGCTTGCGTTATTATACGCCCGGATGCGGCTGGAGCCGCGGTTTGCGAGGGGCGAGCTGATTCTGCAGCGGCCTTTTTCAGGGAGGGTCCCTCGGCCCGCGAAGCGAAGCGCGGGCTCTCGGGACGACCTCCGAGGAAATTTCTTTACTCCATACTTTCGAGCGCGGCCATGGTCTCGATGCCATCCCAGAGGTTCTGCAGGCGGATGTTTTCGTTCGCCGAGTGCTGGTTATTGTCGTAGTTGGCGATCGGAACGGTAATCGTGTGGGTGCCCAGGGCGTGTTCAATGACTTCCAGCGGGACGCTGCCGCCCATGGTGGGCAATTTCACCACCCGGCCGCGGGCGGCCTCGACGGAGGCGATGACCTCCTGCGCGATGGGCAGATCCATGGGAGTGCGCACGGCGTTGTAGCCCGTGGCGTCGAGGCTGACAAAGGCGACGCGGGGATGGGCAAGCAGCGTGGGCTTGTCGGGCGGATGGTCGGTGATGAAGTAGCCCTGGGCTGAGATGTAGTCCACGACGCGCTGCTGCTGGAGCTTCCAGTCGAGGCCCTTGACCAGGCGCAGGTCAATGTCGGCGGTCGCGGTGGAGGGCACGACGTTGTTGGCTGCGGCGCCGGTGCGGGCGGAGGAAAATCCGTCAACGTTCAGGGAAGGCAGGTTGAGCAGTTCGAGCAGCGGCTTGCCGCCGCCTTCGGTTGAGCCCAGAGCAAATTCCTGGCGGAGCAGATCCTCGTTGCGCGGAGCTTCGGCGATGGCCTGCTTTTCGAGCGGGCTCAGGGGGGCGATGCCGTCGTAGAAATGCGGGATGAGAACGTGGCCGGTCGCATCTTTCATGCCGGCGAGCAGCTGGGCCAGCATCATGGCGGGATTGGGAGCCCAGTTGCCGTAATGTCCGCTGTGCAGCTCGCGGTTCGGGCCATAGAGCGTGACGGCCAGGTGCGTGATGCCGCGGGCGCCGAAGGCGATGGACTGGCGTCCGCTCTGATCCACAGGGCCATCGCAGATGAGCCAGACCTCGCCGCCGAGCAGGTCGCGATATTTTTCGAGGACGGCTCCGAGGTGAATGGAACCGGCTTCCTCCTCGCCCTCCCAGACGAAACGAACATTGGCCCGGAGAGGAACATGCGCGGCCTGCAGTGCGTCAAGCGCCGCGAGTTGCGCCAGGATGGCGGCTTTGTCGTCGGAGGCGGAGCGAGCGTAGATGCGGGGCTCGCCGTTGACCTGCTTGACCACGGGAGTGAAGGGCGCTTTCGATTCCCACTGTTCGGGCGTGACCGGCTGGCCGTCATAGTGGGCGTAGAGAACGATGGTGTGTCTGGCCCCGGGGGTTTTAATCTCGCCATAAACCACGGGATTGGATCCGCCGGCGACCAGCTGGCGGGCGGAAACGCCGCGGCGGGTCAGAGCGGCGACCAGAGCGTCGGCGTTGCGTTGAATGTTGGCCGCATCGCTGGCGACGTTCGGGATGGCGAGAAGCTCGGTGAACTCCTTGAGAATGGAATCTTCGTGGGCTGTCCGCCACTGGTGCGCCGCTTGTTGCGGCGTCTGGGCGGGAAGCAGCGGGAAAAGGACCAGGGTCACGGCCACGATGAAGGAAGATCGGCGAATCATCGGAAAGAATATACACCGGGGGATTCGACAGGCCGGGGCTTTGCACGACCGAAGATGCCGCAGGGCTTTTGAATCCGCGGCGGGGGCAGTTCAATCGAAAACGGCATGTACGCCATTCATCAGTCGGAACTGCCGTTTGTGGGAATGTCGCATGAGTTTGTGGGGAAAGAGCGCGGCGGAGTGGGCCTCTCGATTTTCATTGTGATGACTGACGAGCCCGGCCGCGGAACCCGGCTGCACAAGCATGACTATGACGAGATCGTCTACGTGATCGAGGGCCGGTCGCGCTGGACGATCAATGGCGTGGAGCGGGAAGCGGTTGCGGGAGACCTGGTGGTGGTGCACGCGGGCGAGGCGCACAAGTTCGTCAATAGCGGCGAGCTACCGCTCAAACAGTTCGACATGCACATGAACGCGACGTTTGAAACCACCTGGCTGGAGTAGGCGCGCAAGGCGGGCGGAATCAGGCCTGGAATTCCGAGGCTTCCGGGAAGCGCAGCTTGCACTTCGCCAGCGTGAGGGTGAGAAGTTCTTCGACCTTGGCTTCTTCGCAGTTGCGGGCCATGGCCAGTTCGCTGACCAGCAGGTAGCGGGCGCGCTCGAGCATCTTCTTCTCCCGGAACGACAGCGGCTTGGCCTGGTGGACGGCGATCAGATCCTTCAGGACGCTGGCGACTTCGAGCAGCGAGCCGGTGCGCATGCGGTCAGAGTTTTCCTTGAAACGGTCTTTCCAGTCGGCATTGTGGCCGTTGCTGGCCAGACCGAGGAGATCGAGCACTTTCTGGATTTCGCCGTTCCGCACCACCCGGCGCAGGCCGACGCTGCCGGCATTCTGGCATGGGACCATGACCTTCAGGCTGCTGGCCTTGATATGCAGAAGGTAGAAGCGCTCCACGGCGGCGCCGACCGTTCGGGAGCCGATCTGCTCGATAACACCGACCCCGTGGTTGGGATAGACGACCTTGTCACCGATGTGGAAATTCAAATCCAGACCACTCATAACTAGGCACCCTGGCAGGCAAGAAATCGAGGGGAAGAAACCGTAAACAACTGTAAACATGCTACTCCTCGGGATGGGGGAAGGCAAGGGCAGGGCGGCGAGTCGCGGGGTCAGGAGATCACGCAAACCTTTATTTTTCATATGCTTGTGGTCCGGCGCGGCGGGGAAATGGCGGCGGCCACGGAGGGTTTAGGGCAGGAGTGGCTATAATCGCTGGCGGTGGAGATCAAGAAACCCAGTTCCGAATTGGATCTGATCGAACGGCGATCGAGAGACCCAAGTAACCCGGCGCAAGGCCGAATCCTGGGGCTGGACGTGGGTTCGCGACGGATCGGGATCGCGGTGACGGATCCGCTCGGGATTACGGCCCAGGGCCTGGAGACTCTGCAGCGCCGCAACAAGCGCCACGATTTTGAATACCTGCGGCGAGTGATTCGGGAGTATGACGTCCGGGAGATCGTGGTCGGGCTGCCCCTGCGCATGAGCGGGGCCGAAGGGACGCAGTCCGGGAAAATGCGGGACTTCGCCGCGGAACTGGACAAGAAGTTCGGCCTGCCGGTTCACCTCTGGGACGAGCGGCTGACCTCGGCGGAAGCGAACCGGTTCCTGAAAGAGACGGAACTTTCCATCGAGAAGCGGGGCAAGGCCGTCGACCGCATGGCGGCGGTGCTGATCCTGCAGGGTTGGATGGAGCACAGAGGAATTACAGACTTGCCGAAGGGCTAAGACGTGGGATTGTCTTGTCGTTTGTTGATGGTCCAACCCAGTTCTTTCGCCGCCTCCAGGACGTAACGTTCCTTGGCTTTGAGCGTTTCTAACGGGTTCTTTTCGTAAGAAGCGCCGGGGGTATCAACGGATGGCGCTTCGATGAATTTGATTTGAATCTCGTCACCGACACTCAGCGGCTTCTGATCAACCCACCGTACGTGTTCCTTGGTTGGTGAGGTCCGGAGCCCGCCGACCTGCAGAAATACATCTGCGACTCCTTGGCGCGCGGCGTAGGAAACGATTGTGGTGAGGACGCCGTCGTCACCGATTCCGGCGACACAAAGTTTCTTGCCGTTGAGATGGACTTCGAAGGCACGCATGGAGAGTCCTTTCGCTCGCTACGCTCTGACTTCGGCCTGGGCTTTCGCGCGGCGGTCGGCATAGAGCGGGAAGCACTCGCACAGTTCGAGCACCTGCTTGCGAATCTTCGCGAGCGCGGCGGCGTCGGTGCGCTGGCGCAGGGCTTCGGAAATCCAGCGGCCGACCTGGCGCATCTCGCCTTCCTTCATGCCGCGCGTCGAGAGCGCGGGCGTCCCGATGCGAATGCCGCTGGGCTTCATCGGGGGATTGGTGTCGAAGGGGATCGCATTCTTGTTGACCGTGATGCCGGCGACGTCGAGAGCTTTTTCGGCTTCGCTGCCGAGCATGCCTTGCGAGAAAACGTCCACCAACATGAGGTGGGTGTCGGTGCCGCCGGAAATGACGCGGAAACCTTCCCCGGCGAGAGTCTCGGCGAGCGTCTTGGCGTTGGCGACGACTTGCCGCGCGTAGTCACGGAACTCAGGCTGCATGGCTTCCAGGAAGCAGACGGCTTTGGCGGCCATGATGTGGACCAGCGGTCCACCTTGCATGCCGGGGAACACGACTTTATCGATGGCGGCGCCGAATTCGGCTTTCGAGAGAATCATGCCCGAGCGCGGACCGCGCAGAGTTTTGTGGGTGGTCGAAGTCACGATGTGGGCGTGCGGGACGGGCGACGGGTGCGCGCCGCCGGCGACCAGGCCGGCGAAGTGGGCCATGTCTACCAGATACAACGCGCCGACTTTGTCAGCGATTTGGCGCATGCGGGCGAAGTCAATAATGCGCGGGTAGGCGCTGCCGCCTCCGATGATCAGCTTCGGGCGTTCCTTTTCGGCGAGCTTTTCGAGTTCGTCGTAATCAATGGTTTCGGTTTCTTTGGTGACGCCGTAAGGGATGATCTTGTAGGTCTTGCCGGAAAAATTCAGGTGATGGCCGTGCGTGAGGTGTCCGCCATGGGCGAGATTGAGGCCGAGGATGGTGTCGCCGGGCTGGAGCACGGCGGCATAGGCTTCCATGTTGGCCTGCGAACCGGCGTGGGGCTGCACGTTGGCATGTTCTGCGCCGAATAATTGTTTGGCGCGGTCGCGGGCCAGATTTTCGACGACGTCGGCAAACTCGCATCCGCCGTAATAGCGTTTGCCGGGATAGCCTTCGGCATACTTGTTGGTGAACACCGATCCGGCGGCTTCGAGCACGGCTTCGCTGACGAAATTCTCCGACGCGATCAGTTCGAGGCCCTCGTGCTGGCGGCGGGTTTCGTTGTCAATGGCGGCGGCGATCGCGGGGTCGGCTTCGTATAAAGGGCGGTACATGTTTTGAGAGGCGACGGTTTTCATGGCGTTCTTCCTTAGCTTCACCATTCTAAACGGTCACGGAGCGGTTGAGGCATGGCCGCGGCTGGGCAGGGCACGAGTTTCGCCGGGGCCGGCTGAAGGCCACCCCGGTGTGGGTACTCTGAGCGGTTTTGAGTTGAATCAGGATTTTCACCTAACCATGGCCTCGGTCGCGGGAGGAGCGGGAGAAACAGGTGTACAATCGCTGCCGTTCTCTAAGTCCCAAGCGGCCACGGAAGGACGAATCATATGAATTGGAAAAGCAGATTTCTACTGGGGATACTCACTGCTCTCGCCATGATGGCGGCGACGTATTTCCTGCCCAGAGGAGGTGCTCTGCGGGACGCCTCTTTGGTGCAGTTTCCCACGACGGTCGGGATATGGGCGATTTTTGTGTTGCTCTTCGTGAAACTGAAATAGCCAGCCCTGCCCGTCATCGAGGCAAGTGATGGGCAGAGGCAATGCGCTCCATCAGTTTGTACAGTTCGTGTTGTGCTTCGCTCACCGACTTCCCGGCCGTATCAATCACCAGGTGCGGGGTTGACCATCTTTCGTATTTACGTTCGCAAACACTCTCCCAGGTGAGAGGAGGCAAGCCGTCGAGGTCTGGTGGCCTGCTTTCGATACGTCTACGGTGCTCGGCAGCATCGGAACAAACCACTTCCACCGCCACCAGGCTCACGAGGGCATTACACGCCACCTGCGCCCATGAATCGCGAGTAACCTGCAGAGCATTCACTGCATCGGCGACAACCGGCTGACCCAGACGTAGGTTCTCCTCCGCCACCCAATAGGCGCTCAGATACCCGGCGGCGCCAACGTCGTCACGAAGCACGTTACTACTGCGAATCGCCTTCTCGATCGTGTCTATACGCAGATAGAGGGCAGCGTATTTCTTCGCCACGGCCTTTGCGAGCGTGGTCTTTCCGGCGCCCGGCAGTCCTCCAAACACGATGAGCAAAGCGTGATCCTCCGGCTGATTGTAAAGCCAAGCGGTCGGATCCTCGAGGGGGCGCCCCGTGGCCACCGATCGTTGAACCGGTTTTTCAATTTCTGCCGACAGTAGTATGCTTTCGCGACACCCGCGAGGGAGAAGGCCAGGGATAGGCCGGGGAGAAGATCAGCTATGTGTTTCTCAGCCACTGCAAACTTCGTCGGCAGCGGAGTTCTGGGCGCGGTTGGCGTGGTCACGCTGACCAGGGTGAAGCATCGTCGCGAACTGCTTTTCGCGGCGCTGCCCGTGCTATTCGCGGTTCACCAGTTCATCGAGGGGTTCGTCTGGCTGGGACTGGATGGGAATCTCTCGCCCGCGGTGGCGCACGATATGGGAGCGGCGTTCATGCTTTACGCGCAAGGGCTCCTGCCCTTTTTGCTGCCGCTCAGCGTGTTTCTGTTCGAGCCGACCGCGAAGAGCCGCAGCCGGATGATGCCGTTCCTGGTGCTGGGCGGAGCCACTACGCTCTATATTCTGTGGGCGCTGACGGCATTCCCGCTGCAGCTGTACGTCAAGGGAAACAGCATCGTGTATGCCAATCAGGCGACCAACAATCTGACGGTTGCGGTGCTCTATGTAATTGCGACTTGTGGTTCGCTGTTTTTCTCGAAGATCAGGATGATGGTGGTCTTCGGCGCGGCCAACCTGGCGATCCTGCTGGTGGTCATGGAGGTCAAGCGCTATGCCTTCACGTCGCTATGGTGTGCGTACGCGGCGGTCGCGAGCGTGATCATCCTCGGGTATTTCTGGAGAAGCCACGCCGAACGGCCGTTTGTGTATGCGTAGGGAGATGGTTGAGGAGTGAAACCGGGATGCGGTTCGCCGGCAACCCGCCGTAGCTGAGTGCTTCCTAAAACGCCGTGCGCAGGAACGACGCCAGCTGGTATCCGTCCATGTACTTGTAGGGGGTTTCGCCGGTGGTGTAGTGGCCGCAGGGCAGGGCGACGACTTTGTGGTCGAGTTCATGGCGGGCGAATTCGTCCACCACCTGACGGGAAAATTCCGGCAGAAAAGTCAGGTCGTACTTTGCGTAAATGATCAGCGACTTCTTGGGCCAGCGCGCGTACTGGTTGAAGAACGACATTGGACTGATCGCGAGCCAGGTCTGGCGCAGTTCTTCGAGACCGATCTTCTGTTCGATTCCCTGACGGATGTGGCGCGTGGACTGGCCGTGCCAGACGACATCGGCAAAATAAGTGGACGCATGATTGAAAGCGGCCACGCGAATTCGCTGGTCGTGCGCGGCGGCAAGAAAAGCGTAACAGGACCCGAGGCTGGTGCCGACCACGCCGAGGTTGGAGTAGCCCTGCTGCTCGAGCCAGTCGAGACAGCAGCGGACATCAATCACGCCCTGGCGGGCGGCGTCGAGGGTGCGGCCGATGTTCGCGGAGACGGCGTAGTCGGCGCGCCCGATCTCGGCAGGCATGCGAATGTCGTGATAGGGCATACTCAGCCGCAAGACGGAAACGCCGAGCAGGTTGAGCACGCGGCAGAGGCTGGAGTAGGCGATGGCGTCGGAGTTCCAGTGCGGAAGAAGCACGACGGCGCGGCGTCCCTGCACCGGGAACCAGCGCGCGTTGGCGAGATTGTTCTCGGGATACGGGCTGTGAACCGGCGAGGTGAAGCGCAGAAAATCGGCAAACGTGCCTTTTACTTTGGCTTCGAGTCTGGGGTCAGGCACTTCGCGGGTGGAGTGAACTTTGATCTCGCGGCGTTCGAGGCGGAAGTCGGTGGGGCGGGAGTAGGAATAAAATTCGTCGCTCGCCGCCAGCACGCGGCGGTTGTAATCGCGAAAAAACCGGGCTGGATCGTCCGGCATCGCGCCGGGGCGAAAGCCGTTGCGGCAGGGCCAGTCGCGCGCCCATTCAACGCCCCAATCCAGCGGACGGACGACACGGTTGTTATCCACCGAGGTGAGCCGGTGTTCCCAGTCATACATCCACTGCGCGTAGCGGGAAGGCATGGTCAACCTTTTAGTGTAGCAATGGGGGAGACGCAGAGCGGTGGCGGCCGCAGCCAACGGCGAGAACGGGCATTGGATGGCATCACGTTGAGCCGATCGGAACAGCAGGTTCCTCACCGGCTGACGCCGGTTCGGAATGACAAGGGCTGGTGTATAGGTCCTTCGGCTGAAGAAACTAAGGAGCGCGCCTCATGATGACAAGGTCGAAGCGATGAGGGGAACAGCAGGTTCCTCACCGTGCCTGCGGCCCGGTTCGGAATGACATAAGGTTGGTGGAAGTCTGGGCGACAGACAACCGATGGCGGCTATCCCTCCATCGGTCACTGTCGGCTGTCCCAACATGACCCAATAACGCTACGCTAAACTTCCTAGCCTACATACCTTCGCGGGACGCGCTTGGAAATGTTGCAGAGGATTTCGTAGGGAGTGCTGTTGGCCAGGCGGGCGTGATCGAGAGCGTCCACACTGAGGCCGTCAGAGCCGCCGAGCAGGATGACTTCATCGCCGACGGCCACGCCGGGGATGCCAGTGACGTCTGCGAGCGTCAAGTCCATGGAAATGCTGCCCACGATCGGGGCGTAGTGGTCGCGGACGATCACGCGGCCGCGGTTTGAAAGCAGGCGGTTGTAGCCGTCGGCGTAGCCGACAGGCAACACAGCGACATGCGCCGGAGCTTTCGTCACGTAAGTTGCGTTGTAGCCGAGAGGATGATCCGCGGCGAAATTGCGTAATGAAAGAATGCGCGTTTTCCACGTGAGCACGGGCTTGACCGGCAGGCGCAGCGTGCCGCCGCTGACTTCGCGTCCGGCGCGGAGAAACGGCAGATAGTAGCCATAGAGCGCCACGCCCGGACGCACCATGCCAGTCTGGCCGAAGTTTCCCCAGGTTTCGCGGCGTGAAATCACGGCTCCAGTATTGGCCATGTGAATCAGGGATGGCGCGAAGCCGGCTTCGCGAACCAGTTCGCGCGCGGTTTCGAAGGCGTGTTCCTGTTCGGCGACGGAAGGCGCGTCCATAATTTCGGATGACGCCAGATGCGTGGATAGTCCCTCGAGCGCAAGATGCCTGGCCGCTTTCAAGGCGGATAGAACCGCGGGCAGCTGCTCTAAGGCAACGCCGAGGCGGCCCATGCCAGTGTCCACTTTCAGGTGGACGGGATGCTGGGCCACGCCGAGCGCGGCCGCAGCCGCGTTGAGCGATTCGATTTGCCGCGGCTCCCAGACCGTGGGAGTGAGCTGCAAACGGACGATCTCGGCTTCTTCGCCCGGCCAGAAGCCGGTCATCAGGAGAATGCGGGCGCGGACGCCATCTTCGCGCAGCGGGATGGCTTCGTCGAGCGAGGTCACGCCTAGCCAGCGCGCGCCTTCGGCTTCGAGCGCATGCGAGCACTCAAGCGCGCCGTGGCCGTAGGCATCGGCTTTCACCACGGCGCAGACGGTGACGTTCGCGCCGACGTGCTTCTGCACGGTGCGAAAATTCTGCCGTAGAGTGGCGAGGGAAACTTCCGCCCAGGTGGGGCGGGTTGCGGCACGGCTCAGGATTTCTGCGGTGGAAGCCACTTTCCCGGATTATAGCGGCAGCGGGCGACCCGCCGACGTTACGCCGGGGCTACTCCTGCGCGTCTGGTCCGTTTTGTGAACAGCAGATTCCTCACCGGCTCGACAATCTGTCTCGGTGACCTCAGGGGCTAAAGCCCTAAGAGTAAAGAAAGACCCTCATCGCAGCGCTGAAAGCGCTGCGCCACCCAAAGTCGCGTTTTTCCGCAGATCTGAAGCCGGTTCGGAATGACAAAGAATTGATTTGGCCCGCCTCAATTCTCACCCAGAATGAAATTGACGGTGATCTGCGTGTCCACTTCGATGGGCTCGCCGTTGAGAACGTAGGGGCGATAGCGCCATTGCCTCACCGCGTCAACCGCGGCGCCGGCGAGAAGAGGGTGACCCGACAGCACCCGCAGATTCTCGATGGATCCAGTCTTGCCGATCACGGCGGCGAGCACGACCGCGCCCTGCACGTGCGCGACTTTCGCAGTGTAGGGATAGATGGGCTGCACCCGGCGAATCAGGCTGCCCTCCAGCATATTCGAGGGTCGGAATTCGCGGACGGCGGGCTTGGGGGGAGGGGGAGGGAGGGGCAGCGGATTTGTTCCGCTGACGGGGAGGGGCAGGCCGTTGGGATCGCCGATTGTGTTATGAGCAATGCCTACGCAGGCATCGCAAGGCGGCGCGCTCGCGGGTTCGTCGGTTGAAAAGACGTGGGCCGGAATGTTTTGCGGCGTCATGAAGCGCAGCCGCGCGTCGTCACGATAGACCTGCGGAACGCGCGCGCCGGCGGGCATCGGGCCGGGTTCAGCGACGTGCGGTCGTCCGAGACTGACGGGCGTGGAAACGGTGCGCGCCTTGGGCAGGCCAACCGTCTTCCACAGCGGGAGCAGGAGCAGCAGGGCGATGGCGAGGGTTTCCAGTCCGAACGAAGTCAGCGTGGTCCAGCTGCGGCGGGCGCTGTCCGCGCGGAATTTCGAGCAGACTGTCGGCAAACAGATGCGTGACATAGACTCCGTCGGGCAGAGCGTTCTCGGCAACCATGGCGTCCTCCAAATCCCTTCCGCGGAAATTGCCTGCTGGTATGGACACCGCGGAGGAATGAGCAGTGGGCGAAGTCGGAAATAAAAAAGCCGCGCTGGGCGCGGCTTTGATGAAACTTTCCCGAGGTTTTCGGTGTCGCCAGGCGCTAGCAGGTACGCCGCGGCGGTCCCGATGAAACTACTTCGTAGCTGCTGGAGCGGCAGGCTTGGCGCCTGTGTTGGCGGCTGAGGGCTTTGGCGTCGCCGGCTTCGCGCTCGAACCGGTGGCTGCCGGAGCGGCCACGCCGGACTGCGCGTTGTAGGCTTCCACCACGCCCTTGGTGATGTCCACGTTCTCACCGGAGATGAGCACCGGACCCTGCGGCCAGGGCTTGGAGGTGTCAATGACCATGCCGAAGCCGTTCTCCTGCGCGTATTTGACGATGAGCGGCGCCATCTTTTGCAGGATCTTGCCGGCGATCTCCTGCTGCTGGCCGCCGAACTCCTCCTGGGCATCCTGGGCGGAGCGATCGAAATTCTTCTGCTTGGTTTCGATCTGCTTCTTGAGAGAGGCCAGAGCATCTTCGTTCAGCTTGTCTTGCTGGGTGGAGAGCTGCTTCTTTAGAGCCTCCAGTTCGTCGTTCTGAGACTTGAGTTCGGTCTGCTTGGGTTCAAACTTCTTAACCAGGGCCTGCATTTCGCGCTGGCCCTCGTTGGTGTTGAAGATGGCGCCCTCCATATTGATGGCGCCCACTTTGGTGCCCGTGATAGTGACCGGGGCAGGTGCGGCCGCGGCCGCATTACTGGTGACCGGAGCCGGGGCGGCCGGGGCTGGAGTTTGGGCGGCGGCGGAAACGGCAGCGAGAACCGCGGCGGCCAGGAACAGACGCGAGGAATTACGAATGGACAGTGTGAAACTCATTTGGATCCGTTGCACTCCTTGGAACGTGCCCGTTCGCGCATGCGCACTCCGAACACGGTTCCGGAATAAACTACGATTTCATCTCGGATTTCTTCTTCGGTCTACGCTGGGCCGCACTGCCTGAGGACTTCGCCGAGGAAACGGCCGCCGTCGGAAAGGGCGCACTGGAGTGCCAGCGTTGGCACGCCGAGATCTAGCCTGGCGTACCATCCCCCGCCTTACCACTCCTTAATCGTTGGCGTGGACGGACACAAGTATAAAGACCCTGGCCAGAGTGCGTCAAACCCGACCCGGCAAACGCGGATCCGGCACCCTTCGGATAGATGCGGAAAACGCCCGGCGAGCCGCCCCCAGGGGTCGAAACGGCGATTGACCCCGGAACGGCACTATGCACTTTTGTGCAACCCAAGACCCGACAAAACCGTTGTCCCGGTTTGAGACCCGGGTTATACTCACGCCAACTTGGGGCTCCTTTGAGCGCCTTTCGCGCCGCTCGTTGTTTGAAATCCAACTGATGACGTCGAGAAACTACCGTTTTGGGAAAGGTCTATCTATGAAGAGATTCGTTTATCTCCTGCTCACCCTAGCCTTCGCCTCCCAGGTTTATGCCCAAATACAGGGGCAGTGGGCGTCGAGCGGAACCATGCAGACCGGGCGCGAGTTTCACGCCCAGGTGCGGATTGCCGGCGGGAAACTGCTGGCTGCCGGAGGAGTAGACGGCAGCAACAACATTCTGAGTTCGGTCGAAGTCTATACGACCACTTCCGGCAAGTGGGCAGCCACAGCGAGCATGGCGGAAGCCCGCGAGTATTTTCCCGCAGTGGTAATGCCGAGCGGCAAGGTGCTGGTGTCCGGCGGACTGGGAGCCGGAAGCGCGGTTCTCGGGAATGCGGAAATCTACGATCCGACGGCGGCAACGTGGAGTCCGGCGGGCGCCCTTGCGGTGCCGCGGCTGGGGCACAGTGCGACCCTGCTTCCGAACGGCAAGGTGCTGGTGACGGGAGGATGCGCGGCGAGTGATTGCAGCACCGAGACCGTGGTGAGCGAACTCTACGATCCGACGTCGAACACGTGGTCTGCCACGGGCAGCCTGACTACGGCACGATCATTCCACAGTGCAGTGTTGCTAAAGACCGGCAAAGTGCTGGCGATCGGAGGCTCTACCTTCCAGACTTCCTGCGAGTTGTTCGATCCCACGAAGGGGGCCTGGACGACCGTCGCAAGCACTAACACCGGGCGTTACGAGAACACGGCGACTCTACTGCCCGACGGGAAGGTACTGGTGACGGGCGGCATAGATACGCGCTATCCGATTAACTCGGCCGAGATTTACGATCCGACGGCCAATACGTGGACGCTGACCGGCAGCATGACGATCGGGCGGTACGCGCACACGGCGGCGCTTCTGCCGGATGGGACCGTGCTGGTGGCGGGGGGAGTGGGGCAGTCCATCAGTTGCGGGAAAGCTTGCACCGGATACATCCCGACGAGCAAGGTGGATATCTTTAACGAGTCCAAAGGGACGTTCACGGCGACAACCGCGCTGAGCCAGCCTTCGGCGTACCAGACCATGACACTGCTGGCCAACGGACGGGCGCTGGCCAACGGAGGCATCGGCACCACAGCTACGTGCTGCGTGGTGCTGGCGACGACGAATATCTATACCCCGTTGAGCATGACGTTCAGCGCGACCAACCTGAACTTCGGGCTGCTGCAGGTCGGCTTGAGCAGTCCGTCGCAGACCGTGGACCTTAACAATGTAAGCGATCATTCGGTGAACTTCAGTTCTATCGCGGCCAAGGGGGATTACTCCGAGACCAACACCTGTCTGCCGACGCTGGCTTCGGGTCAAAGCTGCGCGATCACGATTGTGTTCACGCCGACGGCGAAGGGAGTTCGCACCGGAAGTGTGACCTTGAAAGACAACAGTCCGGGCAGCCCGACGCAGGTGATTGCCCTGACGGGTACGGGAGAGACCCTGGCCCTGGGATTCACACCATCGCCACTAAACTTCGGCAGTATCGCCGTGGGTTCGAGCAGCGCGCTGAGCGCGACGCTCACCAACGACGGCTCGGCTCCGGTGAATCTGACGGGATTTTCGGTCATGCCGTCGAACGGCACGTACACCCAAACCAACAACTGCCCCGCAAGCCTTGCGGTGCAGCAGAGCTGCACCTTCCAGATCGTGTTTACTCCGCCCGATGTCTTCACGTATAAGGCGACGCTTTCCGTCACTAACAGCGCCGGAGCAGCAGCTACGCTCTCCATGTCAGGAACGGGGTTGAACAACTAGGCAGCGTTCACAATTGCCGGGGCGCGGCCGAACGGGAAAGTCTTCCGCTTCGGTTCGGCCCCGGCAGATCTCTAGAAGGTTGTAGCCACAGTAAAGCGGAACGTCTTGCGGGGTTCACGCAGCAGGAACGTTTGCGAATAGGTGCGCAAGGCCTGCGAATAGGTGTAGTCGCCGGCGGCATTCCAGACTCCGGTGGGGAACATGCTGCGCGTGACCGGGATGGGGGGGCTGGCATAGTTGTTCAAGCGCACCGGATTGTAGGCCCAGTAGATGCGGAACGGGGCGTTGACCACAGGCAGGAACATCTGCAACTCCAGTCCGGTGGACATGCGCGGGCGCCAGTTGGTCGAGCTGAGCACTTGCAGGTTGTCTGAGGGTTTCGGGTTCAGCTGTTTGCCCAACTGACATCCGTCGGGCTGGGTAAGGTCCGGAGCGGGACAGCCGAAGTAGGTGCTGATGATGCCGTCGTACTGATTCAGGGCGATCTGCAACTGCGAGGGACGGAGGATCGGATCGATGCCGGTGTCAATGAACGGAGCGATGGCGACTGGTCCGGCGATGGTGATGCGGTATTCGAGGTTGGTCGAAATGCTCATGTCGCCGCCTGGGAACACGATCTGATCAATCGGAATCGGTACGGTTACGCAGTTGGATTGCGGCGAGGGCAAGGCGGCGTTGCAGGGGCGCGAGCTGTTGACGGGGATGGGGATGCCGTCGGGATTGCGCAGGATGATAGAACCGGCGCTGGGCAGAAACGCGATGGGAGAAACCGAACGAACGTCGAATCCGCGGAGGTCGTATTCGCCGCCCTGGAAGAAACGCTGGAAGGGCGGCGCCACCAGGCCGCCGAAGCCCGTGATGTAGGAAGCCTGCACATTGAAGCCCACTGTGTTGCGGCGGTTCTGTACGGGAAAGAACTGTTTGTATTGCACGGTCGGACGGAACGAGTGCACCGTGCCCCCGATGCCGGCAAACTCGGCGCCAACGGTCATCTGATGGCCTTTGTGCGGGGAGACTCCGCTATCCAGGGTATTGAACGAGAAATTTGGATAAATCTTGCTGGTGATGATTCCCTGGACTGCGTTGGGGCCGGAGATGCCCCGAAAAGCGATGTACTCAAACAAATTCTTGGACGCGGTGCTGAGGGGCTGCAGAGTTGACCGATCGAGCGAGTAGGTGACGCCGAGGCGTTTAAACGAGCGGTGCAGTGGATAGCTGACGGTGGTCGAGAATCCGACGCTCGATTGCTGGTAGTTCTGCAGGTTCTGGATCACGGCATTGGGAAGATTGCCGACGGACTGGCCACTGAAAACGGAAAGTTGCCGCGCCTGGTTGTAATTGACCTTGTTGCCGAAAACGTTGAAGCCGAACTGCAGCGGGCGGTCGAACATGTAAGGCTGGGTGTAGCCAAACAGCGCGCTGCGGGCCAGGTTGCCCAGACTGAGCTGCACTTGCAGGGTTTCTCCGCGGCCGAGGAAGTTGTTGGTGGAATAATTGAGTCCGACGAAAGCGCCTTCCAGTCCACTGACGCCGCCGTTGAGCCCGATGCTGTTCTTGCCTTTTTCGTGGACTTTGAGCGTTAGGTCCACGTAGCCGTTCTTCTCGTCGAGTTTCTTGTCGGTTACGTTGGGATCGTCGGGCTTGAGCTGATCGAAGTAGGAAAGCTGGTTGAGGCGGAGCAAGCTCAACTCCCAAAGCCGCGAGTTGTAGACGCCGCCTTCTTCGAGCGCCAGTTCGCGGCGGATGACCTTGTCGCGCGTGGTGGTGTTGCCCTGGAACTCGATGCGGCGGACGTAGAACTGCTTGCCTTCATCCACATCAATTTCGAGGAAGGCGAGTTTCTTTTCGTCGTCGAAGGTGGTTTCCGGCAGGCCGGTATAGTTGATGTAGCCGTATTCGCCGTAGGCCTTGCGCATGTTCTCAAGGCCCTTGGCGACTTTCTCGCGGCTGAAGATGTCGCCATCCTTGATCGGGAACAGGGCCCGCAAGCCGGCGACGTTGGTGATGGCCTTGTTGTTCTTGAAGGTGATTTTGCCCAGCCGGTATTTGTCGCCTTCCTCGATGGGAAGCGTGATGTCCACGGCCTTGCCGGGGCCGGACTGCAGCAGTGGAATGTGCGATCCCTTGTGACCGGTGTCGCGGATTTCGGTCTTGGCATCGCTGACCACGACCTTAAAATAACCGCGGTTCTGGTACTCGGCGCGGACGCGTTCAGTATCTTCTTCGAGCTTGGTGGCGTCGTAGGTCTTGGCAAAGATGTTTTCCAGGAAGATGGAATGCGGAATGCCGATCGGCTTCAGGTTCTTCATGGACGCGCGCAGGACGCGGGCATTGATGTTCTTGTTGCCCAGGAAGCGGATCTTGCCGACTTTCACCTTGGGCCCTTCGCGGATGACGAAGGTCAGACCGACCGCGGCGGGAGGGATCTGGCGGACTTCGGTGCGGATGGTCGCGAATTGACGTCCATGCTCGGAGAGCAGGCTCTTGATGGAGTTTTCTGCTTTTTTGATGCGCGTGGGATCGTACTGGCTCTCGACGACCAGGCCCACCTTGTCAGTCTTGAAACGGTCGAGCACGTCGCTCTGGGAAACCGCGCTCAGGCCGAGATAGTTGATTTCGCGGATGGTCGGCTTTTCCCTGACCTGGAAGATCACGCGCCAGCCCTTGGGCGTCTGCTCGCGGAGGATCTTGATGTCCTCGAAGTAACCCATGTTCCAGACCGAGTTGAAGTCGCGCTCCAGGGCGGAGGCGTCGTAAAGATCGCCCGCCTTGGTGAAAATGTGGGCGCGAATGTTTTCGGCGGGAATGCGGCGGTTGCCGGAAACGTCTATTTCGGAGATGAGGTCGTTCTGGGCCCAGCTCAAACTGGCGGAGCCAAGCACGAACAGAGCCAGCAGGGCGAGCAGGCCAAGACGCAGCGGCGCACGGGTCAAGTCAGTGCAAGCCCGCCGAAATAAAGGAGATGGAGTCACCCCAAGCGCACCCGCCAGGGCTGGCGCGGGCACAATAAGATTCTCCGTATGAACGCGAAAAGGAATCGCTGCGACCTCAGAGTCTGGTATCTAGGAAAACTGCCATTATACGGTAGTCCGGCGAAAAGCGTGCAAACCTCGGCACGAAATCCGCCCGCGGAAGCGGCGTCCTGGGCAGAATCGGCACGCAGCTGCCGGGACCGTCCGCACCCGAGGAACGGACGGTCCGCGTTTTTCAGTGTCTAATGCGCCGTGGTTTCCGGCCTGGATAACTCTACCTCCACCAAGACGGAATAAAACGTGGCGGAGTTGCCCATGTCGGTAAGTTTTTCTGAAGTGAGCGAGTTAATGCTCTGAAATTTGTGTCCCATCTTGGCCCAGTTGAGCGTGGCCGAGACCACTCCGGCCTGAACCTTGCCGTCCACGCGAGCCTGCAGGCGAATTTCGCCGCGTTGATTGTAGACCCGAACCGGATCGCCGTCGGCGATGCCGCGGGCGAGGGCATCTGCGGCGCTGATCTCGAGCAGGCCCGGCTGCTCCATTTCCTGAACTGAAGGAACGTTGGTGAAGGTCGAGTTGAGGAAGTTGTCGGCCTTGCGAGCCAGAAGCTCCAGCGGAAGCTTGTTGTGACTGGCTCCGTGGCGCGATTCGACCGGCGGCGTGAAGTCGGCGACGGGATCGAGACCTTCAGCAATCAGTTCTTCCTTGTAGAGTTCCGCCTTGCCCGACTTGGTGCGAAAGCCGCCATGGGCGAAAGGCAGAAACGGCTCAGGCGCGGACGCTTGAGCGCCGCGCCGTCCGGACGCCGCGGAGCCGCGGCCGGCAAAATTGATGCGGGCAAATCCCTGCTCCAGGCGGATGCGGTCGAGGCCGTCCATCCATGGGTTGGAGGATTGGGGGTCGGAGGATTGCAGGGCGAGGTCAATCATTTCGTCCACGCTTTCGCGGAAGCAGGCTTCGTCAAAGCCCATGCGCTCGGCGAGGGCGCGGAAGAGTTCCACGTTTGAGCGGCATTCGCCGAGCGGCTCGATCGCCTGATTGGAGACCTGAAGGTAGTAATGGCCGTAGGCTTTTTGGAGATCCTTGTGCTCGAAGAATGTAGTGGCCGGAAGCACGATATCAGCATAGTCGGTGGTGTCGGTGAAAAACTGTTCATGCACCACGGTGAAAAGATCGGGCCGGAGCAGGCCGCGCACGACTTCATTGTGCTCGGGGCAAACTGCGGCGGGATTGCAGTTGTAGACAAACAGCGCCTTCACCGGCGGATTGTTCAGGGTATTCAGCGCCCAGCCGAGCCTGACCATGTTGATGGTGCGCGCCTCGCGGCCGAGCGCGGTCCGCATGAGATCGGGGCGCTTCATGGCGCTGCTGTTGAGATCCACGGCTTCGCTGACCGACATCTGCAGGCCGCCGCCAATTTCCTTCCAGGATCCGATGATGCAGGGAAGCATGGCGACGGCGCGCGTGGCCATGCCCCCGCGTTCGGAGCGCTGAATGCCGTAGTTGAGGCGAATGACCGCCGGATGCGTGGTCGCGTATTCGCGCGCGAGTTGGCGAATGTCGGCGGCGGAGATGCCCGTCCATTGGGCAACGTGCTCGGGCGAATAATCCTTCACTTTTTCGCGCAGCTCGTCGAAGCCCACGGTGTGCTTTGAGACGTAGTCGGCATCGTGCAGGTTCTCGCCGATGATCACATGCATCAGGCCGAGGGCCAGCGCGGCATCGGTGCCGGGATTGATGGGCAAATACCAGTCGGCGCATGCGGCGGTGCGGGTCCTGTAGGGATCGATCACGACCAGCTTCGCGCCGTTGCGGCGCGCCTCGGCGATGAACGGCCACAGGTGCACGTTGTTGCCATGAATATTCGACGCCCAGGCAATGATGTATTTCGAGTGGCGGAACTGCTCCGGTTCGGTGCCGAGCTTGACACCATAAACCGAGCGCAGGCCGGCCTCGCCGGCGGCGGAGCAGATCGAGCGCTCAAGCTGCGAAGCGCCGAGGCGATGAAAGAATCGGCGGTCCATGGTGCCGCCGTTCAGCGTGCCGAGAGTTCCGCCGTAGGAATAAGGCAGGATGGCTTCAGGGCCGAATTCAGCCGCGGTCGCGCGCAAGCGGGAGGCGATTTTGTCGAGCGCTTCATCCCAGGAAATGCGCTGCCAGATCTCGTCGTCAAATGTAGGGACAGCCGCCCCCGGCTGTCCAGGCGGAGCGAAGCTCCGCGGTCGCAGGTCGCGGGCTGAAGACGCGGGCAGGAGTGCCCGCGCCACACGATCCGCCGACGGCCCCTTTGGGCCGACCCTCCGCATGGGATACAGCACGCGACCCGGCGAATACACACGATCGAGATATTTCGCCACCTTGGCGCAAAGAAATCCTCGGGTCACGGGATGCGCCGGATCGCCCTGAATCCGGGTGGCCCGGCCGCCCTCGATGGTGATAAGGACTCCGCAGGCATCGGGGCAATCGTGCGGGCACACGGCTTTAACAACGCGCGTCATGCTGATTCGATTATACGGGCATTTCTGATGAAGACCGTCGCCTGCACGACAGGTTTCCGCGTCCGTATCTTTTGTGGATAATCATGCCGTGGCTCAACTGGAAAACTTTCGCCTCACGGTATTTCGCGCTGTGGCCGAACATCTGAGTTTTCGCAAGGCGGCGGAGCATCTTTTCCTCAGCCAGCCCGCTATTACGCTGCAGATTAAGGCGCTGGAAGAGGATCTCGGTATTCGCATGTTCGATCGCAGCGCGAATCGCGTGTCTCTCACGCGGCAGGGATCTATCCTGCTCGGCTATGTCAAGCAGATAGCGGCACTGGTGGCGCGAGCGGAACAAGAGTTGGGCGGCGAAGGTGGGAAAGTTTCAGGAGAGTTGTCCCTTGGAGTCTCGACCACGATCGCGCAGTATGTTCTGCCGCGCTTGCTGGGGGCTTTTCTAGAGGAGCATCCGGGGGTGCAGTTCTCGCTGCACAGCGGCAACACGAGCGCGATCGTGCAACTTCTCCTGCATGACAAAATCTCCATCGGCCTGATTGAGGGACCGGCCCGCGACCGCGGCATCCGCAGCGAGCCCTTTATGCAGGATGAGCTGGTTTTAATTACTTCCCCGGCGTTTCAAGCCGATCATATGACGCGCCGTCAGCTTTTGGCCTCGATCCTCCTGATGCGGGAACACGGTTCGGGGTCTCGGCATGTTGTGGAGATGGCGCTGGAGAACGCGGGTTTCAAGCTGAAGGCCTTCAAAAGAGTCATGGAGCTTGATTCCACGGAGGCGATCAAGTCGGCGGTCGAGGCCGGGCTGGGCATCGGATTCGTTTCGCGCTGGGCAATCAGCAAAGAACTGGAACTGGCGCGGCTGAAGGTGTCGGATGTCGCAGGACTGACAATGGCGCGCCATTTCTCGCTCGTCTTGCGAACTGGGCCGGAGCCGCAGGGCCCGGCAGGGGCATTCCGAAGGTTTGCCCTCGATCGTGCCCAACTGCTGGCCGGCGCTTCTCGGAAAAACGGCCGAGGAGAGACGATCCGCAAAGGCCGCTCCGGCGGCCCGTTACCCGCCGATAAGTTGCGCTGATGGCTCATCAAAACTACTGCTTGGACGGCGAACCTGGGCTGCAGGCACACTGTTGTTGTGAGGCAGAACATAAGCAAGAATTTGTTCTTCATGGCGCTGATTCTGGCGGCAAGCGGCCTGGTTTCGCCGCCCTTCGCGCTACTCGGCGGCCTGGTCTATGGCTTTTCCGTAACCCACCCATTTCATATTGAGAGCAAACGCTTGGCTAAATTCCTCCTGCAGGCTTCTGTGGTGGCGCTGGGCTTCGGCATGAACCTGCATGAAGTCCTCCGGGCGGGACGCTCGGGCTTTCTCTACACGGCGATGAGCATCACGGCGGCGATGCTGCTGGGGCTGGGACTCGGGTTTGTCATTCAGGTGGGAAAGAAATCCGCGTTTCTGATCAGCGCGGGTACGGCCATCTGCGGAGGCAGCGCCATCGCGGCGGTGGGCCCGATCGCCGACGCCAGCGAAGAAGAGATGGCGGTGTCCCTGGGAACGGTCTTCGTGCTCAATTCGATCGCTCTGTTTCTATTTCCCGCTATCGGATATGCGCTGCATATGACGCAATCGCAGTTTGGCCTCTGGTCGGCGCTGGCCATTCATGACACCAGCTCGGTGGTCGGTGCGACTGCAAGATACGGCGCAACCGCGCTCGCCGTGGGCACCACGATCAAGCTGGCACGCGCCCTCTGGATCGTTCCACTGTCGTTTGTTACCGCGCTTATGTTGAAGAGCAAGGCGCGCATCCAGTGGCCGTGGTTCATTCTGCTCTTCTGCCTGGCTGCGCTGCTCAACACCTGGCTGCCGGCATTCAACCCAACTTTCGGGATTCTTAATCATCTGGGCAAGATCGGGCTGACGGTGACGCTATTCCTGATCGGCACCGGACTGAACCGGCAGACGCTCCAACAGGTTGGTGCTCGCCCGCTTCTTCAAGGACTTGCGTTGTGGATCATCGTAGGCACGGGAACACTGGCACTTGTTCTCCTGAATTGGATTCACGTGTAAGAAGGATGCACCGGCGGCTTGGGGTCGCCGGGGGCTAGTGGCTGGTGGTCTGCGGAAGCAATCATGCCAGCGCCGAGGTCATTCGCTGTTCGCGGTGTTGAGCAGGATGGTGAGCGGCGGTACGTGCTCAGGCTTGACGTAGCGGTTGATGAGGAAGCGATTGCCGTCCCTGGCCACGTCGTACGTAAAAACGTCGGTCGAGGAAATCGGCGCGCGGCCGTGAATCTGGAACAGAGGCGCGGGGGTTCCGGTCGCGAAAATGCCCTGGCCGTTGACCGGCACGGCCGTCAACATGCCATTGGGCGCGATGTAGAAAATTTCTTTGCCGTCTCCGCGCCAGCGGGGCTCGCTGCCGCCGCCGCGCGACACCTGCCATTTTCCCGCAGCGCCGGGGAACGACGTGACGTAAATCTCCCACGCGCCGGACTCATCGGAGGCATAGGCGACCCATTTTCCGTCGGGAGAAATCTGTCCGTTGGTCTCGCTGCCCTTACTGCTGAGAAACCGGGTTGGCTCTCCGCCAGCTACGGGAATCAGTTCGAGATACTCGCCGGACGTAATCTGGTGCGTGAAAAGAATCTGCTGGTCACCCAGAGTCCACGAATTGGGAATAATGTCGTCCATGGAAGTGGGCGGGACCGTGTATCGCTTCTTTTCGCGCTCCAGGCCGGTCGCCGGCTTCAGGAGTAAGGTCGGGCCATCGGCGTTCGCGTTGCGGTAAGCCAGCGTTTTTCCATCCCGCGACCAGACGCCGACCACTTCTTCCGAGGGCTCAAAGGTGAAGCGGGAGTTACCGGCGCCGGTTGTGCTTTCGATCCAGACATCCACGTTGTTCGCCTTCTCGTCGCTGATGTCCACGGCCACGCGGCTGCCGTCAGGAGAAAGTGTGGGATTGGCTTCCACGGCAGAGTCGCCGACACGGCCCAGTTCCTTGCCCGAACGATCCACCCAGGTCAGCACGGACTGGGCGGCGCCGACCTCGGTGTTGTAGATCAGGGTTCCGTTCTGGGCCACGGTGAAGGCGGTCCAATAGGTGGAGGGCTGAAATCCGACGACATTGGCGACCACGGCCGGACTGCCCGAAACGCTGCCGGAAGATGTGTCAAACGCAAGACTGACCAATTGCCTTTGATCATCCGCAAAGTAGATGTTGTGGGCGTCGAGACCGAAACTGGAATGGCAGAGAAGGACGAGTTTTCTCTCCTTGCCTTCAAGAGAAGTAAGGTAGATGCCGCTCAGGCGATCGTCTTTGGTGTTCGAGAAGTTGCCAGCCCAGAACAAGAAATGGTCGCCGTCAGTAAGGAACACGGGGAAGCGGTGGGATTGATCCTCTTTGGCCCGGATGCCAAGAGTGACCGGCGCGAGTCCAGAACCGTCGGCGTTTATGCGCTGAAGCGGACTTTGGGCATCGGCGGCAAAAATAATTACGCCTCTGCTGCCCCAGGCACCACCGCGTCCGGCCAGGGCAGTAGCGAGGATCTGAGGCGTCCCGCCCGAGATGGCCATTTTCTGCAACTTGCCGTTGGCGAAAAATCCGACGAAAGCGCCGTCGGGCGACAGGAAGGGATAACTCGCGCCCTGGCTGCCGGGAAGAGGTGTGACGCTGGACGAGCCGACGCGCTGCACGTAGAGCATAGGCATTGCCGAGCTTTCCTCCGGCGAGACGAAAATGAGGGTTTTGCCGTCCCGCGATAACGCCATGTGGCTGATGCTCATTTCATCGGGGACGGCCAAGGCGAACTGCATGCGGGTGGTGGGCGCAGGACGCCGGGCGACGAACCAGGTCACCGCACACGCCGCCACCAGCACTAGAGCTGCGGCCAGCCAGGGCCAGATCGGGGTTCGACGGGGAGCAGCCGCGGCCCGGGCAATCGTGCTCGACTCGGTTCCGGACAACGCGCTCAGCGCGAACGATAAGTCGCGAGCCGACTGGAAACGCTGCTCCGGACTCTTCTCCAGGCAGCGCCGCACGATGCGCTCGAGCGCCGGAGAAACCTGCCGGCCGGGATCAGTTAATTCCGGCGGATCGTCTTTCAAAACCGCGGTCATAGTTTCGGCCGTGGTGTCGCGGCGGAAGGCGCGGGTTCCGGCCAGCATTTCATAGAGCACGGCGCCAAAGGCAAAAATGTCGGTGCGAGGATCGGCGGCCTCGCCGCGCACCTGCTCGGGCGCCATGTAACTGGCCGTGCCCATGACCACGCCCACAGCGGTGTGCGGGCTGGTCAGCGTCATTTCGTCTCCGCTGGCGCCCGCTTTCTGGGCCAGCTTGGCCAGGCCGAAATCGAGGATTTTGATGCGCCCGTCTTTGGTGACAAAAATGTTTTCGGGTTTCAGGTCACGGTGGACGATCCCTTTGTCGTGCGCCGCTGCCAGCCCGTGCGCGATCTGCACGCCGTATTCAAGCGTCTTGCGCTGCGCCTGCGTGCCGCGATCCAGCACCGCGCGCAGGGTTTCGCCCTCCAGCAATTCGGAGACCAGAAACGGGGAGCCGTCGTGCTGGCCGATATCATGAATGGCAAGAATGTTGGGATGATTGAGCGCGGCGACCGCGCGCGCTTCCTGCTCGAAACGGCGCAGGCGATCCGGTTCCGCGGCGAAAGAGCCGGGAAGAATTTTCAGCGCCACTTCGCGCCCGAGGCGTGTGTCTTTTGCGCGGTAGACTTCGCCCATGCCGCCCGAGCCCAGCGGCGACAGAATCTCGTAAGGACCTAGTCGCGTACCGGAGGTCAGCATGAGATCCCTCGGTGAGCTCGGGATTTCGCCTGCGGGCTCCCACTTCGCTCACGCCCGCAAAACGGCTCAACCTTACCCATGCCGCCCGTGCCCAGCGGCGACTGAATCTCGTAAGGACCTAGTCGCGTACCGGAGGTCAGCATGAGATCCCTCGCTGAGCTCGGGATTTCGCCTGCGGGCTCCCGCTTCGCTCACGCCCGCAAAACGGCTCAACTTCGCCCATGC
>Ga0209167_10000486_pt1 | contig 28850 bp, 22 predicted proteins | sample Coa_R1_9_FD_187154 | JGI IMG/M metagenome (GOLD analysis project Ga0209167, IMG submission 187154) | Surface soil microbial communities from Centralia Pennsylvania, which are recovering from an underground coalmine fire - Coalmine... | ecosystem: Environmental > Terrestrial > Soil >...
TGACGTCGGACGACGTGGTGAATGGAAAGCCCCATCCGGAGCCGTATCTGAAGGGTGCGGCGGGGCTAGGATTTTCGCCGGCAGAATGTTTAGTGATTGAAGACGCGCCGGCGGGAATTCAGGCAGCGCACGCCGCCGGGATGAAAGTGATCGGGATGGCGAGTACGTATAGGGCGGAGGAGCTGCGGCAGGCAGATGCGGTGGTCGGGAGGTTGGGGCAGATTGAGGTTACGTGGAACGGGGCGGGGAAGTTGGCGGTTGAGGTGCGGTAACCCCTGCCTCAGAGTCTTTTCAATCCGTGCCGTGACTATCTCAGCCAATCTTCCAGCTCGATCCCCCTGTCGGTTTTTTCGTCGCGATACTTCACGATTACGGGGGTGTAGAGAGAAATATTCCACTTGAACGGGCCGCGCTCTTTGCTCACCGCGCGCGATCCGGGGACGACCACCGCGCTCTCCGGCACTTCAAGCGGGGCGTCCGCACTGGCGCGGTAGACTTCGTTTCTGACGAGATCGTAGAGCGGAGTTGATCGCGTCAGAATTGTTCCTGCGCCGAGCACAGCTCGCGCCCGCACCAGCGTGCCCTCGTAGATTCCGCAGTTACCGCCGACCAGCACGTCGTCTTCGATGATCACCGGCGCGGCGTTGATCGGTTCTAGCACGCCTCCGACCTGCGCGGCGGCGCTCAGGTGTACGCGCTTGCCGATCTGCGCGCACGAGCCGACCAGCGCGTGCGAATCCACCATGGTGCCTTCGTCCACGTAGGCGCCGACGTTGATGAACATCGGCGGCATGCAGATCACCGATGGAGCCACATAAGCTCCCAAACGAACGGACGATCCGCCGGGGACGACCCGCACGCGGTCTGCCACCGTGAATTGGCGAGCCGGGAAAGTGTCTTTGTCCACGAACGAGAGGCCGGCGGGCATCTCGGTGAGCGCGCCGAGGCGAAAGCCGAGCAGGATACCCTGTTTAACCCAGGCGTTGACTTGCCATTTTTCGCCGACCTTCTGCGCGGCGCGAAGCTTGCCTTGCGTGAGCTGGTCGCGGAACTCGAGGAAGATTTTTCGCGCTTCGGGATCGTGCTCAACTTCGCCGAGAGATGCGAGGCGCTCGATGGAGGATTGGAGGGACATGGAATTTGTGATTGTTGATTGATGACTGGTGATTTGTCAAAGCCCGAACGCAAGGTCCCTCCACTCCGCTTGCTTTGCTGTGCTTCGGTCGGGATGACAAAGTTTGGCGGGGCTTGCTGACTGACTCTCAAACGCACTTGCATTCGCTGCGGATGAGAATGCCGGTCATGCCGTGAGCGGCTTCGCGGGCGAGGGCGACGGTGGCGTAGGGGCCGAGCCAGCGGGCGTGGTTGGTGTCGTGGCCGGAGGGGCGGCCTTTGCCGTGGCTGCATTGGCCGCAGGATCCGCGGTGCAGAACGATCTTGTGCGGGCCGGCGGCCCAGTTTTCATAGATGAAAAATTCGGCGGCATCGGGCGCCGGTGCGGCGGGCTTAGTGATGAGTCCGACTTCGGTCGCGATTTTTTGCAGGCGCGAACGCGTGTCACGGCGCATGGGCAGAAGCGGCAGGCGGTAGACTTCCTCGATTTTCCCCATCATGGCCAGTACCGCCTTGACCGGCAGCGGGCTGGACTCGATGAAGTTGGCCTGCATCAGCGGAAGATATTTGCGCTGGAGCTTGCGCGCGGCGTCCCAGTCGTTGGCGAGGGCGGCGCGGGTCAGGGCGGCCATTTCGTGCGGAATTTCGTTGGATGCGACCGAAATAACGCCAACGCCGCCGAGGGCAATCACCGGCAGCGTGACCGCGTCATCGCCGGAGAAGACAAGAAACGTTTCGGGCACGACGGCGATGGCCTCGGCGATCTGCGTCATGTTGCCGCTGGCTTCTTTCACGCCGACGATGTTGGGAATTTCGGCGAGGCGGGCGAGCGTGGCCGGTTCGAGATTGGCGGCGGTGCGGCCGGGGACGTTGTAAAGAATGACGGGCTTGTCGCCCACTGCTTCGGCGATGGCTTTGAAGTGCCGGTACTGGCCCTCCTGCGTGGGCTTGTTGTAGTAGGGCGAAGCGGTGAGGATCGCGTTCACGCCGGGGCGAGTGGCGAGTTCCTTGGCTTTCTCGACGGCTTCATGGGTCGAGTTGGACGTCGCGCCGGCCACGATGGGCACGCGTCCGGCGGCGACCTCGATGGTCGCATCAATCACGTAGAGCCATTCGTCGTGCGTGAGCGTGGGCGTCTCGCCGGTCGTGCCGCACGGAACCAGAAAATCAATGCCCGACTCGATCTGCCAGGTTACGAGATTACGCAGGGCGGCGTCGTCAATCGAACCATCCTGATGAAACGGAGTTACGAGTGCGGTCCCACAGCCACGGAGTTGCATAAACGTAGGATAGCGCGAATGGGGGGCGAGGGAAAACTGAGGTTGTGTTGGCGGTCACAGTGCAGGAACTCTCAGGCAGGCCGTCGAGCTCCGCTCGACTGGACAGCCGAGAGCGGCTGTCCATACATAATTCCTACAGCTCCCGCCACACATCCTTGAAATCGTAAAAGCCCTTTTTGCCGGCGAGCCATTCGGCGGCGCGGATGGCGCCTTCGGCGAAGCCGCGGCGGGATTTCGCGTCGTGACAAAGATAGATCCGGTCGGCGTCCGACTCGAAGACGAGTTCGTGCAGGCCGACGACGTCGCCTTCGCGGAAAGACGTGATTTCGAGGTCTGTGTTTTGTTGGCCGGCTTCACGCACCACGCGCTGCAGCGCAATCGCGGTTCCGGAAGGCGCATCTTTCTTGTGGACGTGGTGGCGCTCGAAGATCTGGCCGGAGTAGCCGTGGCCGAGCGCGGCGGCGGCGGCGCGAGCGGCGTCGAAGAACAGATTCACCCCGACGGAAAAATTGGCGGCGTAGACGAATCCGGTGCCGTTGTGCTCGACGAGAGTGCGGATGCGCGGCAGTTCTGCGTACCAGCCGGTGGTGCCGACCACCACGTTCGCGCCGGCTTGTACGCAGGCTTCGATGTTGGCAAGGGCGCTGTGCGGCGTGGTGAAGTCAATGACGGTGCCAATGTCGCGGAGATTTTCGGGCGTGAGCGCGGCGCAGGCGGAATTCTCTTTCGATCCGGCGACCTGGACGTGATGGCGGCGCTCGCGCGCGACCTCGGCAACGAGGGAGCCGGTCTTGCCGCGACCCAGGATGAGGAGATTCATGCGACGAGAAGATTTAACCACAGAGGGCACAGATCAGCACAGGGGAACGAGGCTGGCTTTTCCGGGTGCGGCAGGGAAATGCAGATTCCTCGCTTGCCCGCGCAGCGCGGGCGCGCTCGAGACGGCCAGGAGTGACAACATCAGATGGATACCTCTGTAGTCAGGCCGGCAAAATGCATAAGTCCTTCGCTTCGCTCAGGATGACAAGGCTGTTGAGATCCCGGGCGGACGAATGCATCCGCCCCTACGCGCTACGCGAAGATTTCGGCGTCCAATTCGGAGAAAAATGTCTTGTGCAGGCGCTGGATCACGTCCGGTACTTCGTCTTCTTCGATGACGAAGGTCAAATTAATTTCCGAGGCGCCCTGAGAAATCATGCGGATTTTCTTGTCAGCCAACTCGCGGAACACCAGTGCCGCAATTCCCGGCGTGTCGCGCAGATTTTCCCCGACCAGGCACACGATGGCCTTGCGGCCTTCGTATTTCACATCGGCCAGCTTGGCCAGATCGGCGGCCAGAGCGGGGATGGCCTGATTCGAGTCCACGGTAAGCGAGACGCTGACTTCAGAGGTTGAAACCACGTCCACCGAGACCTTGTGCCGGTCGAAGGCTTCAAAGATATTGCGCAAAAAGCCGTGGGCCAGCAGCATGCGCGGCGCGGCCACATCCACGATGGTGATGCGTTTCTTGGCGGCGATGGCTTTAAAAATGTTCTTTCCCTGCGGGGCGCGAGTGGTGATGCGCGTCCCTTCGCAGGAAGGATTCAGCGAGTTCAGCACGTAGACGGGAATATTTTTCTGAATGGCGGGCAGCACGGTCGCTGGGTGCAGAACCTTGGCGCCGAAATAGGCAAGCTCGGCGGCCTCGTCGAAGCTGATGATTTTAATGCGGCGGGCTTCCGGACAGATTCTCGGGTCGGTGGTCAGAATGCCGTCCACGTCGGTCCAGATTTCGATGCGGTCGGCGCTGAGGCCGGCGCCGAAGATGGCGGCGGAAAAATCGGAGCCGCCGCGCCCGATGGTCGTAGTGATGCCGGAAGGGTTCGAGCCGATGAATCCGCCCATCACCGGAACCTTGCCCGCGTCGAGCAGCGGCTGAACTTTTTCCTGCAGGCGCGCATTGGTTTCCTCATACTGCGGTACGGCCTGCATGTAGGCGCTGTCGGTGACCAGCACGTCGCGTGAGTCCACATGGACGCCCTTGAGTCCGCGCGCGGCGAACGCCGCAGCAACGATCTTGCTGGACAGCATTTCTCCGAAGGCGGCGACGTGGTCGGTGGTGCGAGGCGTGATCTCGCCGACCGCGGAAATGCCGCGCAGGAGTTCGTCGAGGGCTTCAAAGTCGCTGCCGATCTCGGAGTGAAATTCCGTGAAGAGCGCAGTGCCGAGAAGTTCGCTGGCCGTGTTGTAGTGGCGCTCCTGCAGCGAGCGGCAGAGCTTCAGCGCGGTCTTGCGTTCGCCGGCCCCGGCGGCCCGGGCCATGGTCAGCAGCGTGTCGGTGACTTTGGCCATGGCGCTGACCACAACCACCGGCTTTTGCGCCAGACGGCCTTCCACGATGGAAGCCACGCGATTGATCGCCTTGCCGTCCTCGACGGAAGTTCCGCCGAATTTCATGACGATCATGAGAATCGCGTCCTTGTCGAGGATCGGCGGACGGTGCGAGTTCCGTATGCTTCAGGCGAAAATCCGCACTTCTCGCGCAGGAACAAAGTACGCGCGAGAAATGGGGCACCCGGAGTCGCGCGCGGCGTCATCCCAGGTAGCCCTTGACCTTGAGCAGTTCGGCGTTGAGGACGGCAGCGCCGGCAGCGCCGCGAATCGTGTTGTGCGAGAGCACGGTGAATTTCCAGTCGAACACGCTGCAGGGCCGCAGGCGGCCGACGACGGTGGTCATGCCTCCGCCGAGGTCCACATCGAAGCGCGGCTGCGGACGGTCGCTGGCCTCGAGATAGACTACCGGGCGCTCGGGAGCGGTAGGGAATTTCATGGTCTGCGGTTCGGCGCGGAACGAAGTCCACGCGTCAATAATTTCTTCTGCTTTGGCCTTGGTCTTGAGGCGAACCGAGACCGACTCGGTGTGACCGTCTTCCACGGCGACGCGGTTGCACTGGGCGCTGACGGCGAATGCTCCGGGAATGACTCTGGAGCCGTTCAGTTTGCCCAACAGCTTCTGGGTTTCCTCCTCCATTTTTTCTTCTTCGTTCTTGATAAAGGGAATCACATTGCCCAGGATGTCGAGCGAAGCCACGCCGGGGTATCCCGCTCCGCTCACCGCCTGCATGGTCACAACCATGACCGTGTCAAGGCCGAAACGCTGATGCAGCGGCGCGAGCGCGAGCACCAGTCCCATGGCGGAGCAGTTGGAGTTGGTCACCACATAACCGCCAGATTTCTTGCGCCAGGACTGAATATCAATCAGCTTGATGTGATCGGCATTGACTTCGGGAATGACCAGAGGCACGTCCTCTTGCATGCGCAGGGCGCTGGAATTGGAGACGACGGCGCAGCCGGCTTCGGCGAAGCGAGGCTCGAGTTCGGCCGCGATCGCCGAATCGAGAGCCGCGAAAATAATCCTGGGCGCGCCTTCGGGAGTGGCCGGTGAGACCTTCATTTTCGCGACGGCAGGCGGAAGCGGCGTCTTCAGGCGCCAGCGCGCGGCCTCGGAATAGACCTTACCTTCGGAACGATCCGAAGCGGCCAGCCACGCCACTTCGAACCACGGGTGATTCTCCAGCAACTGGATAAACCTTTGTCCGACGACGCCCGTGGCGCCAAGTATGCCTACAGGAATTTTAGAGTTCATGAGGGTAAGGAAATTTTATAACAACGCTGGCCCGGACCCGGAAACTTGAGTCACCGGCAGTGGTTTCGCGCGCCCAGCTTCATTTTCGATGGATCTGGTTGCCGATGGCGTATTCGGTAAGCGGTCCGAAGCGCTTTTTCTCGGCATAAAGCCGCCAGCGCCGGAAGACGATGCGCAGGCTGGCCATCACGGGAATGGAAAGATAGATACCGAGGATGCCCGCGACTTCGCCACCGGCCATGACGCCAAAGATGGCGGCCAACGGATGCAGTTCCATGCTCTCACCCATGATGCGCGGGGAAGAAACGTAGTCCTGGATCAGGCGCCAAATCACGAGAAAAATCGCCAGCTCGGCCCAGCGCTGATAGCCGGTAAGCAGAGCCACGCTGACGATGATCAATCCTGCGGCCATTGGGCCCACGACGGGAATGAACTCCAGCAGGCCGCCGATCGTGCCCAGCACCAGGAAGTAGTTGACCCCCATCAGCCACAGGACGACGGAATAAATCACCAGGCTGAGCGCTGCCAGGATCAACTGCGCCCGGATGAAGTGGGCCAGCATCCGGTTCAAGTCGTTGAGCACGTTCTCCAGAAACTCGCGCTGTGGCCGCGACTGGATAGTAGAAAGCAGGATATCGCTGAAGCTGCGGCCATCTTTCAGAAAGAAAATCGCGAGCAGCGGGACCACGAAAAGCAGCCAGGCTTGCTTGGCCACGTCCGCTACGCGCAAGCCGATACGCTGGGCCAGTTGCGTGATGTCGTCGCTGTGGCTGACCAGAAACGATTGCGCCATCTCCGTGCTCTTGTCGCTCCATCCGTGCTGCTGGCCGAGTTGGCGGGCAAACTGTCCCGAACTGAGCTGCGTCAGGAGAGCGGGTAGGGATTGTCCCAGGCGACCGCCTTCCCGCGTCACCTTGGGTCCCAGGGCGACGAAAAAAACGATGAGCAACGCCAGCAACAGGGTGTAGATCGCGGCGATGGCGCGGCTGCGTCCGCGCAGGATGCGCTCCAGATTGCTGACCAGGGGGCTGAGCAGATAGGCGAAGAAGATGGCGAACAGGAAGGCAATCAGAGTCTGGCGAGCCACGTAAAGGAAGCCCAGTCCCAGCGCGAAGAGCAGCACCGTGACCAGAACCCGCGCCGTCCGTGAGTCAGCCAGCAGCAACAATTGGTCCAGGGCGATCTCGATTCTGCCGCCGGGAAGAGACTAGTCCCGGATCACTTCCGTGTCATCGGCAGGAATCGCCACTTTCATCAGCTTATATTGATCCTGAGGATCTACCCACAGAGCCCACTCGAAACTTTCTCCGCTCAAATTGATGCGGAGCAAGTCGCGTTCCGATCCGCGCAGGTTGACCTTCTCCTGGCCGACCATTTCCAGGCGGACGCGCACCGAAGTTCGGTCCTGCGGAACCAGCGCTCCGAATTCTACCGGGCTCTGGCACTTGAAGTTGCCGCCCTCATTCTTGCAGTTGGTGGCCAAGTACCGCCAAACCAGAACTTCACGTTGCACAAAAAAATTATTGTCGAGAATGGCGCTGGTGCTGGGCATCAGAAACGGCTGCTCCGCCGGTTTGCTCGAGGTGGCCGTGGAAATCCTCTCAATCAAGAAATCGTTGCTGGGAGCAACCGTCAGCGACCCGCCGGCGGACTGGCTCCATTCGTAGCTGAGGAGTTCTCCCTTGGCCGAAATTTCCAGCACGGACTTTTGCTGGACAGGGGCGGCTCCGCCGTTTTCTTTCAGCTGAGCCTTAATCAGATTCGCGCCGTTCTGCTGCTCAACGCGGAAAGTTTCAGTGATGACGCGTTGCCCTTTGATGAAGACGCCAAAGGAACCGGAGTCTACCTCCTGGGAACCGGAGCCCTTGTCTTTGTCCTTCTTGTCGGCCGACAGGGCGGGAGAGCACAGCGTGAAGGCTATGGCCAGCCAGCAGATTGCAGTATGCCACTTCACTCGACTTCTCCTGATTCCATTCGTTCGGCGATCGGTTGCAGCTTCAGTTTTCGGGCGATCTCGTCGGCGATCTCCGGCAAGTCTTTGCCGAAGGTTTCAACTTTCACGCGCGCCCGGGCGTAACTGGCGCGGCGGACCGCATAAAGCCGCCGGAACTGCGCTTCGTTCTGCTGCAATGGCCGCTCGGTCCCTGTCTGCCGAACCTGCTCGCAACACCGGCGCCAGAGTTCTTCGACCGGCGCCTTCAGAAACACGGTCGGTATGCCGGTGCTCTTCAGCAGAGCCACATTCTCTTTCTGGGCGTAGGCGCCACCGCCGAGGGCGATCACCCGTGCCAACCCGCTTTCCAGTTCCGCCAGCACCTGGCGCAGGGCCGAATGTTCGGCGGCGCGGAAGCCAGATTCGCCGGACTCGCGAAAAATCGTGGCGACCGAGCGACCTTCGCGGCGCTCGATGCGATCATCCAGGTCTTCAAAGATCCAGTTGAGCCGTTGCCCTAGGGCCCGGCCTACGCTGCTTTTCCCGGCGCCCATGAAGCCGACCAAGAAAACGGCACGCGGCTGGGTTCGAAACCGGGCCGGGGCAGAAGTGTCGGGCGCGCGATGGCTTGGCACAGTTCTTCGCACGACTCTTCGCACCACGGCCTTGCCGGCTGTTCTACCGCCAGCGCGTTTCTTCCGAGAATCCGGAGTACGTTTCAGTTCTTGTTCGCGGGGCGTTTTCTGAGGTGGATTTTACCACTGAAGGTGCGCAGCACGACCGTGGAAGACACCGCCGGACGACCCATGGTACCGACGAAGGCACTGCCTTTGTTCACCGCGAAGGCAGCATGCGCTTTGGGTTGGAGCGGAATATCGTCGTGCAGTTCGCCCTTGATCGTGCGGGCAGTGACGTCGGCGGAGGTGGTTTCCGGGACCATGGCTTCGATATCGCCGCTGTGGCTGGTGAAGCGGTAGTCGCCGCCGCTGCCGAAATCGCCGAGGTAAACGATTTTGCCGGTGGTGGAGATCACCTGCACCAGCGGGCCGGTGACTTGATCGAGGGTCACGTCGCCGCTAAGCGAGTCCACTTCGATGTGCCCATCCTGGATGTTGGTTAGGGTGACGGCGCCGTTCAGGGTTTTGACGTGAACGTGCGCCTCGCGCACGTCGCGGACGTCTACGGTGGCGTTGGCGCCCTCAAGCGTGACGTCGCCATGAAGCCTCTCGGCGTGAAGCGGTCCGGTCGTGGAATGCAGAGTCACGCTGGCATCGGCAGGAACCTGAATATCGAAGTCTACGCGGCCGGATTCCGCATCGGCGCCGGGCAGCAAATGCGACTGCACTTCGATGCGATTGCCCCACTGACTGTTATCTACTTCCACTTTGTCGGAGTGCAGTACAGCGCTGATGGCGATGAAGTTCCCGGAGGAGGGTTTGACGGAAATCGAACCAAACGGATTGCTGACCGAAAGTCCGGCCTTGGGTTCGACATTAAAGCGAAATTCCTTGCGGGTCTGGGCCAGCAGGCTCTGAGCGGCAAGTGTGCCGATCAGAATTCCACCCAGGGCTACGCGTCTCAGATTGCACCCGGTCATTACTACACCCCAAGTCCAAATTCGGCAGAGAAAGCTTACGGCAGAGAACGGTCCATCGCCAACTCAAAAAGCATGGCTTTTTCCTGATACGCCTCCATCAGGGAACGGCGCGCATCCTCGTCGTTGGGATCGTCGGCGACATTGCTTTTGGCGTCCTGAATGTACTCATTGACATGGCGGAGATTGTCCTCGTACTGGGCCCGGATCGCCGGAGCCTGCTGGGCGATTTCCTGCAGCAGGTCCGCATCGTTCAAACCAGCGTCACTGAGGCCGGCGACTTCAATATCAGCGCCAACAGCCGCCGCCGGTTTAGCGGCATCGCGGGCCAGTTCTGTAGCCAGCGCATGCTGGCGCACGTAGACGCCCACGGCAAGGAGCAGAGCGGCAGCGGCCGGCGCCAGCCAGCGAGCCCATCTCCAGTTGCTGCCCAAGGAGGGAATGAGCGAGCGGTTCGGCCGCGGTGCGCGAATCAGCCCTTCCTGGCGCAAGGCAATTTCGAGTGAATTCCACACCCGGGGGCTAGGCTCGGCGGATTCGCGCAAGAAGGCACCGGAAGAGGCAATCAGGCTCAGCTCCGCAACCAGCGATGCGCACGCGGCGCAGGATTGCAGGTGATCCTGTTGATCGGCGCTGCGGCCTTCGGTCTCTGCCAGGCTTTGTTGCAGCTCAACGCAATTCATACTGCCCCTCTCCCGAGCCTTACCGAATCAGTGTACGGTCGCTCTACGCAGCAGCGAGCCACTTTCCAAGCTGTCCCGGTTACCGCTGTCATGCCCCTTAAGACTTCTCTTCCGGATTCTTTTCTTCGCGCTTCTCGCCTGCCTGGCGCTTCAGCATATCGCGCAGCTTCATGCGCGCCTTGTGCAATTGCGACTTGCTGTTGCCGATCGAACAACCGACGAGTCCGGCTATTTCATTATGTTCGTAGCCCTCGACGTCATGAAGCAAGAAAATTGTGCGGTAGCCAGGAGGAAGATCGTCCACTGCCTTCTGTAACCGCAGCCGGTCAATGGAACCGGCCAGCCGCAAGTCCTCCGCCCCAATGTCCTTCTTCGGCGCATCTTCCTCGCCGCCCTGGGTAGTTTCCTCGAGGGAGACGACCGGTAGCCCCTTCTTGCGCAAATGCATCAGCACGACATTGACCGAAAGCCGGTGTAACCAGGTCGAAAAGGCCGATTCGCCCCGGAAAGTCGAAATCTTCCGAAACAGCTGCAGGAAGGCCTCCTGCGTCAGATCCTCAGCTTCGGCGGTGTTTGTGGTCATGCGCAGACAAAGCGAATAGACCCGCCGCTTGTGCTTTTCGTAGAGGACCTGAAACGCCTCCGCGTCCCCCTGCTTGGCCTTTTCGATCGCCTCCGCCTCATTGAGGCCGGCGGCCGACGACTGCCTTTGTTGTGCTTCCCGGTCGGTCAAGCTGCCTTTTCCCGGCCGCACTGATTCGGATGCGGCTAACTATCTTTTCGTTGTATGGGTTGCGGGCCATCTGCCCGGTACAAAAGTAGCGCAAGAATCCAATATCACGGAGTCATTCTACCGATCTTGGAATTTCGTTTCCGGTGATCTGGCCTCCGGAAATGCTTGCTCCGCAGCAGCTTCTCCGTCCAAACCGTTCGATACCGCAAGCTTTCTCCCAAGTTACGTTGCAAATCTTCAGAAAACGGTAAATTTTCGGCCCTTACCGCGTGCGAAAGTTATGGAGCATCCAATAAAACCACCACGAGGCCGCAAACCAGCAAGCCGTATTGATTGCCAGTTTCTAGGTTCTTGATGATGCCTTTCTTCATCGGGTCCGCCTCAGTCCGCGCGTTTCATGCCGTATGGGAAGCGGTCAGCGTTTCCAAGCCATGGCCATGGGGTCCCAGTTCCCGCTGGCGGAGCAGAAATGCGAAGGTGAACCCGGCAAAGCCCAGCCCCGACAGAATCCACATCCCTAGATTGTATCCGCTGGGATTGTCGGGACCGGCGTGCCCCCGATCGTTCGCCCACCCGATCATCAGATTGAAGCCGGCGAGGCCGATGTTCTGGATCATCGTCATCAAGCCGTAAGCGGTTCCAAGTTTAGACTGCTCGACCAAATACGCGACCGAGGGCCACATTACGGCGGGAATCAGCGAGAACGAGATGCCCATCATCGCCATCGTCAACAGCAGGATCGGAGGCAGATGATGAGCCACGAGCGAAAAGTGGCCGTCCGCCGACGACGGAAGATAAACCGTGACGTAATGGGCCGACCGCACGTAAGCCATGGTCAGATAAACCGGGATCAGCAACAGCGACCCGAGCATCATGAGTAGGGCGCGCTTTCCCAGGCGATCCACGAACAGGCCGAAAATCGGCGTGCCGAACATGGTGAACAGCGTCAACAGGCCTACCAGGTCGCCCCCGGCCTCACGCGTGACGTGGTGCGCATCCATGAAAAATTTGTACGCGAAAGTTTCGAAGGGAAAGATCGCCGAATAAAACGTGATGCACAATGCGACGATGTACCAGTAGGAGAGGCCGAAGTCCTTGATATCGCTGAACACGACTTTGTCGGTGACGCCGGCGGGCCCGATCTGATAGCGGCGTTCGGCGTAGACCTCGAGGGCCCAGTAGACGGTCGCGCCGATCACGCAGATCGAAGCGAACGCGATCGAGATCAGCAGCGGATTGCGCCAGTAGTTGTAGGAGAATCCGGCCCACGACGGTGATTGCTGCGCCAGGAGCGTGCCAGCGCGCGAAATGGTCACGTTTACACCCAGCGCGAAGCTGAGTTCTTTGCCCCGGAACCATTTGGCAACGGCGGTCGTGACCGCCACGATCAGCGACTCCGCGCCCAGACCGAAAATCAGCCGGCCCGTCGCCATGACGCCAAGCATGCCTGAGATTGTCGTCACCGACGCGCCGATCAGGCAGATGGTGGCGAAGATGAAGATGGCTTTACGGGTTCCGATGCGGTCCACCAGGTAGCCGCCGATCAGCACCATGAATACGTTGGGGATGCTGTAAATCGCCTGCAGCAGGCCGATGTTGGAATCGGAGAACCCGAGCTGCTTGGTCAGCAGATCGGCGACTGGGGCAATACAGTCGTACACGTAATAATTGCCCAGCATGGTCGAGCTGACAAAGAACAGGACCAGCCAGCGGAACGATCGGCTGGGCTCAGGCCGCGAAACGGCTTCCGGCATTCGGTCCTTTCGGCACGCAGATGGAATTGCAACGGGTCACGAGCGGACAGATTAGCAGCAGACCGATTCAAAAGCAGAAAAGATTAGCAGAGTCGAGATGGCGGCAACAGTGCGACTCGTGAGGCCTTTTCTAACTCCCTATATAGCGCGCGTAGAGGCTGCGGGCTACGGCGGTGTCGGTAGTGCCCTTGATGATGGCCCGGCCGTCGGGGAAGATCGTCATCTCATACCGATCGGGCCAGAACTTCAGCACAAAATCGTTGTGGCGGACGGTGCCGTGGGGCTGAAGGAGGCGATCGAGTTCGGCGAAATCAATGGGACGCTGGCGCTCGTGAATCTGCACCGAATTTCGGCCGCACAGGGTGATATGCGGGCGGCCTTCGCCGGCAAGATGAATGAAATCGCGCTCGCCGCAGGCGCGGCATCCGGCCCGCGGACGCGCAGCGGAGATCTCGGCATGTTCGTTGTTCCAGACGTCGAACGAAAGCAACGAGCGCCTCAGCTTCGGCGATTCCGAGCCGCCAACCAGAAACTTTAGCGCTTCGGTGGCCGCGATCGAGGCGACCAGGTTCACCGCGGAATTGAGAATGCCGGACGTCTCACAGGTTTCGACGACGCCCCGCGGTGAGTCCGGAAAAAGGCAGGACAGACAGGCGGTTTGCCCAGGAATCACATTCAATGTGACCGCGTAGCTGCCGACCGCGGCTGAATAAATCCACGGCAGCGAGCGGCTCACCGCGAAATCGTTCAGGAGATATCGGGTTTCAAAATTGTCCGTGCCATCGAGAATCAGTTCCGCGTCCGCCAGCAGAGATTTGATATTCGCCGGAGTGAGGTCGGCGACCTTGGGTTCAACCACGATGCTCGAATTGAACGCGGCTAACCGGCGGCCGGCGGCGATGGCTTTGGGCAGGGAAGCGGCGGCATCCTGTTCTTCGAACAACGACTGCCGCTGCAGATTGCTGGGCTCGACGTAGTCGCGGTCAATAATGCGAAGCGATCCCACGCCGGCGCGAGCCAGCAATCCGGCGATGGCCGAACCCGTGGCTCCGCAGCCCACAATCGCGATACGTCCCGCAGCGATGCTGCGCTGGCCTTTCTCTCCGATACCGGTGAAAAGAATCTGCCGCGAGTAGCGTTCCGTTTCCGCCGCGGTCAGGCTGCGAGGCTCACCGCCTGCACGCTGCTGCCCGATTCTGCTTTCTGTCTGTGCCAAATGCGTCACCGGTCCTGGGCGCTAAACCCTTTATTATAAGTGTCTGGGAATATGCACGCTGGAGTGAGGGCCGGGCCTCTTAAGGGAATACCCTAAGGCGCATACGTAACCACAGGCACGCGTACAACGGCCGGCAGGCCTGCTTCCATCGAAAGTCTGTCAGCGCGGCGGGCTGCCGAACAAATCAAGAGCAGGACGGGTTCGAGAATATATCTTGCTGATTCGACCAAGCACGCGATGGCTCGCGCTGATCCTCCTGCTGGCAGGGATCAAGCCGTCACCGGCGGGAGCGGCTGGGCCAGAGCGTGCCGACGACACCAGCCTGCATTCGCCCGCGGGCAAACAACAGCAGGGGGAAGGCCCGGCGAGTCCGCTGGTCCACTATGAAGGCAAGATCGTGGAAGCGATCGAGCTTCCCGGGCTTTCCGATCAGGAGCGCGAGCACTTGCTGCCGTTCCTGCCGCAGAAAGCCGGCGAACCGCTCGAGCGCGGCCTCCTCCGCGACAGCATCCGGGCTCTTTATGCCACCGGTCGTTTTGCCGACATTCAGGCCGAGGCTACGCTCTCGGGCGAAGGCGTGCGGCTTACGTTTACAACGCTGGTCAATTCCTTCATCGGCGCCGTGGACGTAGAGGGCGCGCCTTCGCGTCCCAACTCGGTACAGATCATCAACGCGGCCAAGTTTCAGCTGGGAGAGCTTTATTCCAGGGACAAACTCGATCGCGCCATCACCAATATTCTGCAGCTCATGCAGGAGGACGGCTATCACCTGGCCCGCGTCACGGCGGAGGCGGTCATCAACCCTTCGACCCATCAGGCGGATGTGCTGTTCCACGTGATTCCGGGAGCACAGGCCAAAGTGGGCGAAGTCAACATCACGGGCACTTCGGGTCTGCAGCCGGCCGCGGTGGAAAGCATAGCTCACCTGACCCGCGGCGACCGGGTCACATCCGCGCGGGTCAGCGATTCGCTGCGCCGCCTGCGCAAGAGATTTCAGAAGCAGAGCCGGGCGCTCGCCCAGGTTTCGATCGCCGATCAGACTTACCACCCGGAAACGAACACCGTGGATTTCACCTTCCAGATTGATCCTGGACCGGTTGTAGTGATCTACGCGCAGGGATTCCGCATTTCGCGGGGGGTGTTGAAAAAGGAGATCCCGGTCTACGAAGAAAATGCCGTGGATGATGACCTGCTCAACGAGGGCGCGCGCAACCTGCTCGACTACCTGCAGACACGCGGGCACTTCGACGCCAAAGTCAGCTTCCGGAAAGAGTCCACACCCGGGACGCTGAAGGTGATCTACGATATTGATCCCGGCCCGTTGCACAAGTTGGTTCTGGTGGAAATCACCGGGAACAAGGAATTCCTGGACACGGCCAAGCTTCGCTCGTATCTGCAGATTCAGCCTTCCGGGACTCTTCAAAGCCACGGACGATACAGCGGCGCGCTGCTCAAGAACGACGTGGCCACGCTGGAAGGACTGTACCGCTCGAATGGTTTCCGGCAGGTGCAGATTCATACCAAAGTGGATGACGACTACAAAGGAGCAGTGAATCGGCTGGCCGTGCATATCGCGATCGACGAAGGTCCGCGCACAGAGATCGGGGAAGTGCACATCGTGGGCCGGCAGCAGTTGACCGGCGATCTCCCGGAACTCAGCACGCAGGCCGGGCAGCCCTATTCCGAACTCGAACTGGCCAACGACCGGGAACGAATCCTCAATTTCTATTTCAACAGTGGGTTCCCCAACGCAACGCTGGATATCACGACTCAACCTTCCGCGGGCAAATCTGATCGCGAAGATGTCACGTTCACCATCCGCGAAGGCGAGCGCTTCACCGTCGCGCGCGTGGTGCTGGCTGGAACTGAGCACACTCGCGATTATGTCGTGCAGCGCGAAGTGGAAGTGCATGCCGGCGAACCGCTCAGCCAGCAGGCGCTGCTCGATACCCAGACCCGGCTCTACAATCTGGGCATTTTCAGCCAGGTGGACACGGCGGTCCAAAATCCCCAGGGTAACGATCCGCAAAAGAATGTGCTGGTGCAGGTGAAAGAAGCGAAACGCTACACCTTCACCTATTCGGGCGGCGTGGAATTCCAGACCGGCCAGCCCACGGGATCTTCGACTCCTGAGCTCAGTCCTCGCGTCGGTTTTGACGTGACCCGGCTCAACTTTCTGGGGCGCAACCAGACGCTGGAATTTCAATCGCACGTTGGACGACTGCAGCAGCGCGGGCTGATTGCCTACACCATTCCGGAGCTCTTCAACAACCAAAGGCTCAAGCTGATTTACACGATCTTCTACGACAACAGCCTGGATGTGGCTACCTTCACGTCGCAGCGGCTGGAGGGAAAGATTGATCTCCGGCAGCAGTTCGGGGACCCGGGCATCGAGCCAGGCACGCGTCCGGGACCAGATTCGATCACCTATCGCTTCGATTTCCGCCGCGTGGATGCCAGCAACTTTGTGTCGAATTTCTCTCCCGGAGAAATTCAGCTGCTCTCTTTGCCGGCGCGCGTGGGCGGTCCGGGGTTCACCTTTATCCACGACAAACGCGATAATCCGCTGGAGAGTACGAAAGGCAATTACTTCACCCTGGATGCCTTCACGGCGTCCAGTTACTTTGGTTCTCAGGCCGATTACGGACGGATTCTAGGCCAGTTCTCCACGTATTATCCTTTTGGGGGCAAGAAAAGAGCGGAACGCCAGTTTGTCTTCGCGCGGTCCACCAGCATTGGCTTGCAGCAGCCGTTTCGTGGAACCCACGTGGTGGATCCGGGAGCCTGCAGCATTAATCCGAATACGAATGAAACAACTTGCCAGGGTTTTTCGGTGATACCGCTGCCCGAGCAATTCTTCGCCGGCGGTGGAAACTCGCATCGCGGATACGGGTTGAATCAGGCAGGCCCGCGCGATCCGGGTTCGGGAGAACCGCTAGGCGGCACGGCACTTTTTGTGAACAGCATGGAACTGCGTTTTCCGGAGACGTCGCTGCCATTCCTTGGCGAGGGATTCGAATTCGCGATTTTTCACGATATGGGCAACGTGTACACGGCGCAGCACGATCTGATCAAAGGGTTGCTGCGCTGGCACCAGCCTAAGCCCGGAGCCTGCCTGAATTCGTTGGGCGTGCCGATGCAGCCGTGCTTCTCTCAATTCAACAATTCAGGCTACGACTATACGTCCCATGCGGTGGGCTTGGGGGTGCGCTATAAGACGCCGATTGGCCCATTACGCTTTGATTTCGGGTACAATTTGAATCCTACCAGCTATTACAAGGGAGTTACGTTTAACCCGACCAACGGGCAGCCGCTTACGTTCGAAAGACAGCGTCTGGGCCCCTTCAATGTATTTTTCAGCATCGGTCAGCCCTTCTGAGGAACAGATTGAAATCGAGAACCTTCATCGTCGTGCTGCTTATCACTCTGCTGTCAGGCGTGTTTGTCACGGCGGCCGGAGCCGATGATGTGATTGATCGCATCGTTGCCACGGTAAACGGACACGTCATTCTCCAAAGCGACTGGGACGAAGCCCTGAGCTACGAAGCGCTGCTCAACGGTCGCGAGCTTTCTTCCTTCAGCGACGACGACCGGCGGGCGGTGCTCGACCGCCTGATTGATCAGGAACTGCTGGCTGAGCAAACCACTTCGGCGCTGTTCCGACGCGCCTCGGAGTCGGAAGCCGAAGCCCGGCTGGCGGATGCGCGCAAGCAGTATCCCGAAGCGGCGACGGCCGATGGCTGGCGGGCAGTGCTGGAGCGTTTTCGGCTGAGCGAAAAGGATCTGGTTGCGCATGTCCAGCAGCAGATTGACCTGACCCGCCTGGTGGATGCGCGCCTGCGCCCCACGGTTCAGATTGATTCCAAGAGCATCGAAGCGTATTACCGGGACAAATTCGTGCCCCAGTTGAAGCAGGCGGGCGCGGCGCAAGTTCCGCTGGCCGACGTTACCGCGAAGATTCGTGATCTGCTGACCGAAGAAAAAGTAAGCGAACTGCTGGTCTCCTGGCTGCAGACGCTGCGCTCGGAAAGCAAAGTGAGCGTGCCCGCGACGGCAACCCCATCCGCGGATGGAGACCAGACGCGGTGAGCGAAAGTTCTCCCCGGCGCCGCCGCTGGTTGACGGTTGCGGCGGTCCTGGCTGCGGTCTTCACGCTGCTGTTTGCCTGCGCCCTTTGGTATACCACCACCGCTTCCTTTCAGGCGTTTGCCCGGCGCCGGCTGATCCGCGAACTCGAACGCGTCACTGGCGGACGGGCTGAGATCGGCAGTTTCCACATCGTTCCGTTTCACGAGCAGATCGAGGTGCGGGACATTACCGTGCACGGCACCGAGGCCCGCAGTGATGCGCCCTTGCTTCACGCCGACCATATCTACGCCCGCATGAAAGTCGTTTCGTTCTTGCGCACCGAGTTTACCTTTCACACGCTCGAACTCGATCATCCCGTAATTCATGTCGAAGTGGCTGAGGACGGTATCACCAACATTCCCTCGCCCGCGGCCCGGCAGGCTTCCACCATCAATCCGATCGAGCAGTTGTTTGCCCTGTCGATTGACCATTTGATTATCCGCGACGGCCAGTTGCAGTTGGCTGACCGAAATCTTCCACTCGATGCCTCGGTCGAGGGCGTGGGGCTGCGCATGGATTACTCCTACTTGCGAGGGAGGTATGAAAGCCATCTCAGCGTCGGCAAAGTGGACATGACGTTGGACGGGATGCGCCCTTTTTCCTGGATGACTTCGCTCGACTTCGCCCTGGGCGCAACATTTGTGGACATTGAGCAGATGAAGTGGACCTCGGGCCGGTCACATGTGGAAGGCAGCGGCCGCGTGAGCGATTTCCGCAATCCGCACGTTGACGGAAGTTACAACGCGCATCTCGACTTCGCGGAACTGGGCGCCATTTTGCGGAGAACAGACTTGCGCGCAGGTGCGGCCGACCTGAGGGGCAGCGGCCGCTGGACGCTCAATGCGTTCAGTACGGCCGGAAGCTTCAATCTGGACGATCTGGACTGGCAGAACGATCAGTTCGCTCTCAAGAAGGCCAGCGCGCGGTCGGACTACTCCCTGACCGACGAACAAATCAAACTTGCGAAACTGCAGGGCAGGCTCCTTGGCGGCAGCTTTTCAGGCGACGCGCAGGTGGACAACTGGTTGCACTTTGTTCCTGCGCCAAGGACCGCGGAAGAGAAAAGACAAGGGAAAAAGTTCCGCGAAGACTTGGCGGTGATCAGCGCCGCGCCTCCGCGGACCAGCAAGCCCCTTGGGGTCCAGACCGGCGCCGTGCATCTGCGGCTGCGCGATGTCTCGGATCGCGAGGTCGCGGTTGCCTTCGATGTCCCGGCGCATCCTCTGGGCCGCTTTCATCCCGTGGGAGTTGCATCCGGTTCGCTGGATCTGACCTGGCGAGGTTCGCCCGAAGACGCCGAACTTGCCTTCGCTCTGGACTCAAAGCCTACCGCGGGTTCGCCCGGTGATTTGCCGGTGACGGCGCGTGCGCAGGGCAGATACCGGATGAGTCAGGACATTCTGGAGCTCACTCAGTTCAACGCATCCACAACGGCGTCGCGCATTGAAGCATCGGGCACGCTCTCAACCGCGTCCGCCCTGCATGTGGCCGTTTCCACTTTAAATTTGGAAGAGTGGCGGCCTCTGGTGCTGGCGCTCGGCGGTCCGGCAAACCTGCCGTTTCGCGTGGACGGCAACGCCACATTCAGCGGAGTGGTGAGTGGAACGTTTACCAGCCCGACGCTGGCGGGAGCTCTGGCGGCCCAGGATTTTGAATTCACTGTGCCCGCAAGTTCGCGCACGCCGGCACAGCCTGTGCATTGGGATTCCCTGGCGGCCAGCCTGCAATTCTCCTCGCACAACCTCAGTCTTCACGACGGCAGCTTGCGCCGGGGCGAGACCAGCGCGGATTTCGACGCCTCAGCCGACCTCCGGCATGGCCAGTTCACCGACGACTGCGCTTATACCGCGCGGGTGAATCTGCACAACGTCGACGTAGCTTCCACCGCCGCGCTGGCCGGTTTTGACTATCCGGTCTCCGGCACCGCCGACGTCGCGCTGCAGATCGCCGGGACCCGCGCGAACCCGCAGGTGCAGGGCCACATTCATGCCGCGCACGCCTCGGCTTATCAGGAGACGATTGATGGCTTCGACGCGGACCTGCAAATATACGGGGGCGACACGGCTCTTACGGCAATTCACTTCATCCACCAGGGCGCGGTCGTGAACGGCAAGGCCGACTACACTCCTGCGACCCGCGGCTTCGGCCTTGATCTCACTGGAACGAATTTTGACCTGGCGCAGATCCGGCAAATCCATCTCGACCGGCTGCCTACGGAGGGCCACGCCGACTTCCATCTGCAGGGTTCGGGCACGCTCGATGCTCCGCAACTGGACGCCAGCGTGCACGTGCGCGACTTGACTCTGGATCACGAGCTTGCCGGCGATCTCTATTTCGAGGCAGTGACTCGCGACGGAGCCCTGCGGCTTTCCGGACACTCCGCCTTGCCGCACGGCACGCTGCTGGTTGAAGGCGATGTGAACCTGCACGGCGATTTTCCCGCAACGGTGACGGCGCGTTTCGATCACATTGATCTGGATGCGTTATGGCGCGGCTATCTGGGACCACAGTTAACCGGCCACTCCGCGGTTGCCGGCACTGTGACCATGAAAGGGCCGCTGCGTTATCCGCGGCAGTGGACGCTCGACGGTGATCTCAACAATGTTTCGGTCGAAGTCGAACACGCCCGGGTGAACAATGATGGGCCGGTTCGTTTCACCTACGCGCAACAGACAGTTCACATCCAGCCGCTGCACATGGTGGGCGACGGAACCGACCTGACCGGACAAGGATCCATCGGCTTCGGTGGGTCGCGCGGTCTCGATCTTGCGGCCGAAGGTCGCATTGACATGAAAGTCCTGGCCAGCTTCGACCCGGATCTGACGGCGTCGGGCAAGGCAGCGGTAAGCCTGACCGTGGGAGGAACCCTCGAGCACATGCAGCCGCAAGGAACCATCCGCGTAGAGGGGGGCACGGCAAATTACGCCGGCTTGCCCAGCGGCCTGAGCGAGATTGCGGGCGAGGTCACTTTTGCCCGCAATCGGTTCTTTATTCAGAATCTCACGGCGAAAACCGGAGGTGGCACGCTTGACCTGAAGGGCGAGGCCACCACCTATAACCATCAGCTGAACTTTACGCTCACGGCGATTGGGAAAGAAGTCCGGCTGCGCTATCCGCCGGGCGTAAGTTCCACGGCGAACGAAGAATTACATTGGGTGGGGAACCTGGCGTCGTCTACGGTGACGGGCGAAATCTACGTCACCAAGCTGGCGGTGACGCCCGGGTTTGACTTTGGATCATATCTGGAGCGCAGCCGCGCCGTGGGCGCGATTACGCCCGCCAGTTCGCCGCTCTACAACGTCAAGCTCGACGTGGCGGTGCGCACCGCGCCCGAACTGCAGATGAAGACGGCCGTCGCGCGCCTTTCCGGCGACGCCGATCTGCGGGTGCGCGGATCGCTGGCGCGTCCGAGCGTTCTGGGGCGCGCCGACATTCTGGAAGGCGACGCCACTTTCAATGGCATCAAGTTCCGCCTGGAACGGGGCGACATCACTTTTGCCAATCCGGTTGCCATCGAGCCCCAGGTGAACCTGCAAGCCACCACGCACGTGCGCAATTACGATCTCGACGTCACCGTGACCGGGACCCCCGACCGTCTGGCGGTGAACTACCGCTCCGAGCCGCCTCTGCCGAAGTCCGATATTATCGCGTTGCTGGCCCTGGGCCGGACCAGCGAGGAATCGGCGCAGTTGCAACAGCAGGGCGGGCAGACTCCCTTCACCGACGAAGCCAGCGCTTTGATCATCAATCAGGCCATCAATTCCACGGTGAGCAGCCGGCTGCAGAAGGTGTTCGGCGTTAGCCGCATCAAGATCGATCCCCAGGGACTGACCACTGAAACCAATCCCACGGCCCGCGGTCCTCAAGTCACGATCGAGCAACAGTTCGCCAATAACATCTCTCTCACCTACAGCACGAATGTCTCGCAGAGCACCGAGCAGATCATCCAGGGAGAATATTTCTTCACTCGCGATATCTCGGCGGTGGCTCTGCGGGACTGGAACGGCGTGGTCAGCGTGGACCTGCGCATCCGCCGGCGCAAGAAGTAGAATCGGGGCGAGTGCCCCATTTTCCAACTTCCGAAAACACTGTGACACCCCGCGGGCAGATGGTGGAATTGCTGCGTGCGCGCGGCATCGCCGATGCGCGCGTGCTGGCGGCCATGGCTCTCGTGCCGCGCCACGAATTCGTGCCCGCGAGATATCGCGCGCAGGCCTATGAGGACTATCCGCTGCCCATCGGCGATGGCCAGACGATTTCGCAGCCCTACATGGTTGCGGAAATGCTGGATGCGCTTGCGATCGCACCGACAGACCGCGTGCTTGAAATCGGCACTGGCTCAGGCTACGTCACGGCCCTGCTCGGGGAACTGGCCGCGCAAGTGATATCGCTGGAGCGTCATCCGGCGCTCGGGGATGCTGCTCGCGATTTGCTGATCGGGCTGGGATACAAAAATGTGCGGGTGATCGTTGCGGACGGAAGTCGGGGCTTTGCCGAGAACGCGCCCTACGACGCGATTTTGGTCTCGGCTGCAGTTGCCGAGGTACCACCGGCGCTGCTCGATCAACTGGCGGAAGGCGGACGCATGGTGATTCCGGTTGGCCCGGCGGACACTCAGCAATTGCAGTTGATTCAGCGGCACGGGCAACTCAGCGTGCAGTTGGGCGAGTACTGCCGGTTTGTCCCGCTCGTCTTTGGCGTGGCAGAGCCTGGCATCGCCAAGCCCGGCGTGGCCGAGCCCTCCAACTCTGGCAAGCCGTGAACCACAACCCCGCGTGGATTTACAATCGCATCGTGCCCCTGCTTCACAATCTGCGCGTCACGCTGGAGATGATCAAGTGGGAGCACTCCGTTTTCGCGCTGCCGTTTGCGCTGTGCGGAGCCATGCTCGCCGCCGGCGGCTGGCCGACGGCGCACCAATTGTTGTGGATCGTCGTCGCGATGGTGGCGGCGCGTTCCGCCGCGATGGCGTTCAATCGTTTGGCTGATGCTGCGATTGACTCGGCCAACCCGCGCACCCGCACGCGAGCTTTGCCGGCAGGGCATCTTTCGCCCGCGTTCGTGGCCATTTTCGTGATCGTTTCGAGCGGAGTGTTCGTGCTGGCGGCGAGCCAGTTGAACCGGCTTTCGTTGTGGCTGTCTCCGGTGGCTCTGGCCGTGCTGCTGCTCTATTCCTATACCAAACGCTTCACGCGCTGGTCGCATCTGGTCCTGGGACTGGCGCTGGGCATCGCGCCGTCGGCGGCGTGGATTGCGGTTCGTGGATCGCTTGATCCGCGCATGTTGTTGCTCACCGCGGCGGTCACCTTCTGGGTCGCGGGGTTTGACGTGCTTTACGCGTGCCAGGATTTTGAATTCGATCGCGAAGCTGGCTTGCATTCCGTACCGCGATATTTCGGCGTCAGCGGCGCGCTCTGGGTGGCGCGTTTATTCCATCTCGTCATGATCGCGTTGTTGGTGGCATTACTGATCGCATTCGGATTGGGCAGCATCGCCGGGGCCGGACTGGTGGTGGTGATCCTGTTGCTGCTCTACGAGCATTCTCTGGTCAAGGTGAATGATTTGTCGAAACTGAACGCCGCATTCTTCACCATGAACGGAGTCATTTCGGTACTGTTCTTCCTGTTCGTGGCGGGCGACATACTGTTGCGAAAATCCTAGTAGAAAGAGTGTCATTAGCCAGCGGTTCGCGCGAGGAGGCATCATGGTTCGCACTCTGATTGCAGTGGTGGCACTGAGCTTGGCATTGTTGAGCGCATCTCTATCCGGCACGGCATGGGCGCAGCAGGCAATCCCGGAACGGGCACCGGTGCCGGGCAGTGCCGAGGATCTGATCCAGCAGGCGCAGAAGCTGAGCCGGGCGGGCAAACTGGACGAAGCGCTCGCGCTCTACCGGCAGGCCATTGAGACGTCGCCGAAATCGCCAAATGTTTATCTCGCGCACATGGGCGCGGGCATCGTTCTGGACCTCGAAGGCAAGTACGCCGAGGCGCAGGAACATCTCAACCTGGCCGTGGAAACCGCGCCGGCCGATTCGCGCCCGCAGGCGCTGCGCGCGCTGGCCATCTCCTATGCGTTCGAGGGCAAGCCCGGCAGGTCGGCTGACTATGAGTCCCAGGTATTCAGCGGACGGGTAAATCGCGGTGATTGGATCGGGGCAGCAGAAATCTGCAACGAACTGGCGCGGATCTATCTCGAGGCGGGCGATGCCAACAGCGCTGAGAAGTGGTACAAAATGGGCAACGAAACCGCCGCCCGCAAGACTGACCTGACCGAAGCCGACAAGAATTTGTGGCTGTTCCGCTGGGAAAGCGCGCAGGCGCGCATCGCCGCGCGCCGCGGCCAGGCGTCCGAGGCGCAAGCGCACTTGGCGGCGGCCAAGGCCGCGCTCGACCGGGCGAACAATCCCGACCAGATGCGCTTCTACCCGTACCTCACGGGTTACGTCGCGTTTTATACCGGCGACTACAAGACGGCGATCGCGGAATTGCAGAAGGCCGATCAGCAGGATCCCCTGAATCTGGCGCTGCTCGGCGAAGCATATGAGAAATCAGGAGACGCGGCGAAAGCTCGCGACTACTACCGCAAAGTGCTGGAGATCAATAGCCACAATCCCACCAACGCTTTTGCGCGGCCGCTGGCGAAGCGGAAGCTGGGGGTGTGAGTAATTATCTCCCGGCGATTTCCGTGGGGATGTCACGCGCTCCGTGGAAGATGGCCACGATCTGGATCCGGTCAGGGATTTCGCGGTAAACAATCAGATAGGAACCGAGGGGCCAAAACCTCACTTCACGCTTGGTCAGGTCGTGCCGGGTGTGTCCGACTCCGGGGCGCCGGGCCAATTCATCGAACGCCTCGAAAAACTCATCCTGAAGCTTGTCCGCAGCACGTACGTTGTCTGCCGCGATGAAATCCCAGATGTCCTGCAGGTCATTGAGAGCATCCGGCGAAATCACATAAGCGGACATCGCCGCTACTTTACGCTTTTTTTCCGCCGGAGACGCTCTCTCGCCTCAGCCCCAGGGATGCCCAGACCCTGATCAAGTTGTTCGAGTCCACGGTCAATCTTTCGGCGTAGTTCTGCCAGCCGCTGCTCCTTCAATTGTTCATGCTCTTCCAGCAGTCGCAGTCCTTCGCGGATTACTTCAGACGCCGTGGCATAGCGGCCGCTTTTCACTTTATCGTCTACCAGGCGTTCGAGTTCCGGAGTCAGAGATATGTTCACGGCAGCGCACCTTGCTAGTCAGAAAATAGCATTAAATAGCAATAAATGCCATCCCCTTCGAACGCCCGAAGACACTGCCACCGCCAGTTCTCATCGATCTACGATATGATCAGTTGAAATGACGCATTCCTTCCAGACTGACGACCGGCGGCTCCAGCCGATCCACGCCAAAGTGATGGCGGGCGAGCGCCTCGACGAACAGGATGCTCTGGCCCTTTACCGCACCGGCGACATTCTGGCCGTGGGCTGGATGGCGAACTACGTCCGCGAGCGGATGCACGGCGACAAGACGTATTTCAACGTCAACCGCCATATCAATCCCACCAATGTCTGCGTGGCGGCGTGCCGCCTGTGCGCCTTCGGCCGCAAGAAAGACGCGCCCGGCGCCTACACCATGGCGCTCGAAGAGGCCTTCGAGACTGCGGCTTCGGGATACACCGAGGCAGTCACGGAGTTTCACATCGTCGGCGGCCTCCATCCCGATCTGCCCTTTCAATATTTCCTCGATCTGTGTTCCGGTCTGAAGCAGCGTTTTCCGCAGGTCCATCTCAAGGCGTTCACCATGGTTGAGGTCGCGTATCTGGCGCGGCGGGCGAAGCTTTCGATCCGCGAGACGCTCGTGCAACTGAAGGCATCGGGCGTGGACTCGCTACCCGGCGGTGGCGCGGAAATCTTTGCCGACCGGGTGCGGCACATCATCTGCGACCACAAGATTGACGGCGGCGAGTGGCTCGAAACCGCGCGGCTGGCGCATCAGATCGGATTGAAATCGAACGCGACCATGCTCTACGGCCACGTCGAAAACGACGAAGACCGCGTGGATCATCTGCTCAAGCTGCGCGCCCTGCAGGATGAAACCGGAGGCTTCCAGACGTTCATTCCACTGGCCTTCCATCCCGACAACACGCCCCTGCAGCATCTGCCGAAAACCACCGGCATGCTCGACATCAAGCAGATTGCCGTCAGCCGGCTGGTGCTGGACAATTTTCCCCACGTGAAATCGTACTGGCAGATGGTCGGCGCCAAGATGGCGCAGATTTCACTGCGCTTCGGCGCCGATGACATGGACGGCACCGTCATCGAAGAAAAGATCTATCACGATGCCGGCGCCACCACCCCCCAGGGCATGCGGCGGCAGGAACTGGAACGCCTGATTCGCGCCGCCGGGCGCGAGCCGATCGAGCGCGACACGCTTTATCGCCCCGTAACCCGCACCGAGACCTCGGTTACGGTCGCGGTGTAGCGGACGTCAGCTTGTGCAGTTCTTCCGGCGACGAATTGAGCAGGTTGCGCAGCACCGCCACTTCGCCTTCGATTCCCGCCCGCAGCGAAGGTTCGACATCCGGCGCAAACAAGGGCGAGTGATTCGAGGGTAGCCGCGTGCCGGAAGCCTTGGCCTGCGCCAGTTTCTCCTGGTCGGCGCCGCCCAGACCAAAGAAAAAGCCGGGTATGCCCTGTTCCACATACACTGAGAAATCTTCTGACGCTGTGGTCGGCGGTTCAGTGACCACATTGTCCTTGCCCAGCGCAGCTTCCAGCGGAACGCGCAGCCGCTCGGCCAGCGCGGGATCGTTGTAAACCGAGTCTGCGCCTTCGGTGCGTTCGATCAGCGGTTCCTGCGTGGCGCCACCGGCAACGGCTTCCGCCTTGGTGATGCGCGTGATCGCCGCCAGAATCTGCTGGCGGACTTCCTGCTTGTAGGTGCGGACGGTCAATCCCATTTCCGCCTGATCGGGGATGATGTTGTTTTTCGTTCCGGCGCGAATGTAGCCGACCGTCACCACGCCCATCTCGCCCGGGCGGATCTCCCGCGACACGATGGTCTGCAGCGACAGGATGGTGCGGGCCGCGATCACGATCGGGTCAATGGCGGTGTGCGGGGCCGAGCCGTGCCCGCCCTTGCCGTAGATCACGATGTGGATAGAGTCGGCGTTGGTCGAGAGCGTTCCGGGAGTAATCGAGGCCATGCCCGCGGCCACTTCGTTGCCGACATGCAGCGCGACCACGACGTCGGGCCGGGGGAAGCGGGTAAAGAGGCCGTCCTTGACCATGCCTTCCGCGCCGGCGATGGTTTCTTCCGCGGGCTGGCCAATCAGAATGAGCGTGCCGTGCCATTTGTCTTGGCTGTGCGCCATGATTTCAGCGGTGCCGACCAGGGCCGCCATGTGCAGGTCGTGGCCGCAGGCATGCATGACCGGGACGTCATGTCCCGCGTCGTCCTGGGCATGGACTTTACTGGCGTAAGGCAGGCCGGTCTTCTCTTCCACGGGAAGCGCGTCCAGTTCGGTGCGCAGCAGGATGACCGGGCCTGAGCCGTTTCTCAGAATCGCAACCACGCCGGTGTGGCCGACATGCTCGGTCACTTCGTAGCCGGCGTCGCGCAATCGGGCGGCGATCTTAGCGGCAGTCTGCGTCTCGTGGCCGGAAAGCTCGGGATGCTGGTGAATGTCGAGATAAAGAGCGTGGGCATCGGGATAAACGGAATCCACTTCCTTCTGGGTGGGGGCCTGCGCGAGTGAAATCGCGCTAAGGGAAAGCAGGCTAACGAACCACGGGCGGACGAACCTGGGGCAGAACAAGGATCGGAAAAGGGTCATGGGCACGGATGATACCGTTGCCACGCCGCCCGCGGCAAATTGCGATGCTTCGAAATTAATCAGGAACAATTCCCGAAGCCGCACCGCCTCGATAGTAAAGATGTGCAAATCTTCTTCCGCGGCGTATGCGCGGGTGTACAATTTTTTTGAAAGCACTTGGTTGCGCACTTCGTTGGCAAAGCCGAGGGCCCGATGAACGTCCACATCAGTTACCGCCTTCCTAAAGTCCCGTCGGTCGAAAAAGATATCCAACATCAGATCGAAAAAGTGCGGAAACGGCTGCAGGTGTTCCGTCCGGAGCTGGTGCACCTCAAAGGCGCGATTGAAGAAGTCGCCCCGCGCGCCGGGACCAGCGTATCCCTGAATCTGCGCCTGCCTTCCGGCCAACTCTCGGCCCGGATCTCGGCTCCTACGGCCGCTCTGGCCGTGCGCCACGCATTTGAGGATCTGCTGCAGCAAGTGAACAAGCACAAGGAGATGCTGCGCGCCTCGCACAAATGGCAGCGGGCCAAGCGGGGTGATGCGGCGCGCGCCACGCCCCCGGTCGGAGAGGTCCCATTTGAAGAGACTCTGGCCGTGGTACTTCTGCCGGCCGTGTCGGCGGAGGATGTGCGCTCGTACGTGAACGCCAACCTGCCCCGGTTAGAGCGTTTCGTGGAGCGTGAAATCTATTTCCGCGAAGCCCAGAGTATGCTGGAGCCCGATGCCGTCACCTGCGCGGAGGTGATTGACGAGACCATTGCCGCCGCGCTCAGCGATGGTCCGGAGAAGCCGGAGCGGTTGGCGCTTGAGCCTTGGCTCTACCGGTTGGCCTTGCGAGCGCTCGATCAGCTCTCCCGCGCCGACGAAACCGACGGCCACGCGGTTCACCTGGAGGATTCGGCCCGGCCGCAAAACGTCAAGGCGACCTACGAACCCGAGCTCCAGTTTCATCAGCCCGATGAGGCGATTACGGGCGAGACCGTCATC
>Ga0209167_10000488_pt1 | contig 28757 bp, 30 predicted proteins | sample Coa_R1_9_FD_187154 | JGI IMG/M metagenome (GOLD analysis project Ga0209167, IMG submission 187154) | Surface soil microbial communities from Centralia Pennsylvania, which are recovering from an underground coalmine fire - Coalmine... | ecosystem: Environmental > Terrestrial > Soil >...
CCTGTCGTCCAGGCCCCGGCGGCGGAGTCCGAATCCGTTCTCTCCTTCCGTCAGGTCTGGTTCCATTATCCCGATGGAAAGGAAGTTCTGCGCGACGTCAGCTTTGAAATGGAACGCGGGAAGGCATATGCGCTGGTGGGTCCCACCGGCGGCGGCAAGACCACTACAGCCAATTTAATGGCGCGCCTTTACGACCCCACGCAGGGCTCGGTCCTGCTGCATGGGCGCGATATCCGCTCCTATACGCCGGATGAGCGTGCCCAAAAAGTAGGTTTCATCCTTCAGGACCCGTTTTTGTTCAGCGGTACAGTGCGCGAGAACATCGTCTACGGCAATGATTCGTACAAGGAATTCTCGAGTCGGCAATTGGCCGAGGTTTTGGAGCAGGCCAATCTCTCCAATCTGGTTTCCCGCTTCCCGGAAGGTCTCGACACCGTTGTCACCACCAGCGGCAACAGCATCAGTCTCGGGCAGAAGCAGCTCATCGCCTTCATGCGCGCGGCGCTGCGAAGGCCGGAGCTGCTGATCCTCGACGAGGCAACCGCCAACATCGATACTGTCACCGAGGAACTTCTCGAGGAGATTCTGAACAAACTGCCGGCCACGACCACCCGGGTCATCATCGCTCACCGCCTGAACACGATCGATAACGTGGACCAGATCTTCTTCGTGAATTCCGGTGAGATCACGCTGGCGGGCTCGATGCAGCACGCCGTGGATCTGCTGCTGCACGAGAAACGGGCAAGCTAACCGGCTGGGACGAATCCGATTGGCCTCCTGGGTACTTCGGGCGGCTCGGTCAGTGCGCGGATTGCGTCGAAAACTTCCTGGAACTGGTCGTCGTATTTGAGCTCCATGTTCTGAATCCTGCACAGCAGATCCTGATGGTCAATCAGCATCTCGCGCATTCTAACGAACGCGCGCATAATGGCGATATTCACCTGAAGCGCTCTTTTGCTGGTGAGAACCGACGACAGCATCGCCACGCCCTGCTCCGTGAACGCATATGGTTTCGACCCGCCCAAGCTTCTCTCATCAGGTATCACATTTTGTGATACCAAACTCCTCGTTTCCCTCGCATGCAATTGAAACAAAAAGTCTTTCGGGAACCTATCCATGTTCCTCTTTACCTGCTGCCGAAGGGCAATCGCCTTCACTCCGTAGAGTTCGGCGAGGTCGCGATCCAGCATAACCCTCTGGTTTCGGATGACATAGATGTGGCGATCGACAAGCTCGTTCGCGGTTAACGGAACGACGCTGAGGGCTAAGCTCATACTGAAAACAGTCGACCGGGCGCGGATTTTTCTCAGATGATTATCGTGTTGACCGACGGTCCCCGCGGCGCCCAGAGCTTCGGATCGGTCGTGCGGAAGAAAATCTGCACGGGCGTTGCGACCGCTGCCGCCAGATGCGAGATCCCGGAATCGTTCCCGACAAAAATCCGTGCTCGTCGCAGCCAGCAGGCGAGTTCGTACAGGTTTTCCATACGGAGTGCGCCCTCAAGTTCTTCCTCCGGGCCACAAAGCCAATGGACCGGCATGGTTTCGGAAAGCTTCCGCGCTGCCGACTCGAAAACAGCCATGGGCGCGCGCTTCGCGGGATTACTCGCAAAGGGATGAATGACCGCAAACGTCCGCTCGGCGGGAGAGCAGGCGATTTCGGGGAATCGGGATGGATTGACGCCCAACTGCCGGGCTTGTTCGTTATAGAACTCGACGGCGTGCCCGTCCGCAGTCGGCAGCGCGGGGAGGAACTGAAACGGCAATCCCAGTTTCCCGACGAGATACCGGAACTCCGGCCGGGCGGCGCCATACCAGGAAATCACCGAATCGAAGCGCCGGAGACGCTCGATCACATCGTCGGCGGAAAGCAGCCCCAACCGATCAAGCCCTGATGCAACAATGGATTGCGCGGAATCCGCGAACCGGGCCAGCGGTACATTCTGGTCCGCGCACCAGACCTCGGTCCGGTCGGCGCGCAGCGATTCGAGCGCCGGCAAGCTAAGGATGAAATCGCCGATCGCACCTGGTCTGATCAATAGACGCCGAATCGAAAGGCCTGTCAAGTGAATCACCAATTGTAAGATGGGAATAGTCGCGACTCAATGAACACAGTGGCCTTCGCGCCTCGTACTGCGCACGATGTCATAGGAAATATAGGCAACACACCCCTTCTTCGGCTGGCGAAGGTTGCCGCCGAATTTCCCGGCATTGAAATTTACGCCAAAGCCGAGTTTTTCAACCCCGGGGGGTCCGTCAAAGACCGCCCGGGTCTGAACATGATCCTGGATGGGGAGCGTTCGGGGAAACTCACGCGGGACAAGACTTTGATCGATGCCACAAGTGGCAACACGGGAATCGCGTATGCGATGATATGCGCCGCGCGCGGATACAAAGTGAAACTGTGTCTGCCGACCAATGCTTCCATCGAGCGGAAACGCATCCTGAAAGCCTACGGCGCCGAACTGGTGTTGACCCCGGCCGATGAGGGCTCGGATGGCGCAATCCGCAAAGTACGCGAGATTTATAACGCCGATCGGGATCGCTATTTCTATCCCGATCAATACAACAACGACGCCAACTGGCGCGCACACTTCGAGACGACCGGCCCGGAGATCATCGCCCAGACCGAAGGGCGAATCACGCACTTCGTCACGCTGCTCGGGACCAGCGGCACGTTCATGGGCAATGCGCGGTGCTTCCGCCGGGAACTGCCGCATGTCGAGTGCATTTCCGCGCAGCCATCGAGCGGCTTCCACGGCATTGAAGGAACCAAGCACATGCCCACGGCCATCGTACCCGGCATCTACGACCCGACGGTCGCTGACCGCAATATGTGGGTCGACACGGAGGATTGCCATAAGATGGTGAAGCGCCTGGCGCGGGAGGAAGGACTGCTGGTTGGAATCTCCGGGGCCGGCAATGTTACGGCGGCCCTGACGATCGCGAAGGAGTTGCACGCTCAGGGCCGGAAGGGCATGATTGTCACAATACTCTGCGACGGCGCCGATAAATATCTGAGCGAACATTTCTGGGATGCGGATTGAATGATCAAGATCGACCGGGGACCCTGGCGCGAAATGGTGAATCACGCGCAGGCTGTTTATCCTAATGAATGCTGCGGCGCGATGATCGGCACCATCGACGGCGAGAACAAGACCGTCCGCCAGGCGCTGGTGCTGGACAATGTCTCCGTTGGATCGCAGGCCGCGAGGTACGAGCTGCGCCCGGAAGATCTGCTGCGCGCCGACCGCGAAGCGCGCGAGCGCAAGCTGGACCTGATCGGCATCTACCACTCGCACCCCGACTGCGGCGCGTACTTTTCAGAAACCGATTTAAAGAACTCCTGTCCGTGGTATTCGTTCGTCGTCCTTTCGATTCAGAAGGGACGCTTCGACCACGCCAACAGCTGGCTGCCCAATGCGGAGCAGACCCAAGCCGAGAAAGAGGAACTGATATGGCCAGAATCTTAATCCCGACGCCGCTGCGTCAATTCGCAGATAAGCTCGATACCGTCGATCTCCCCGGAGCAACCGTAGGAGAAGTCCTCACCGGACTGACGGCCCGTTTCCCGGATCTGAAGAAGCATCTTTATAACGACGAAGGAAAGCTGCGAAGTTTCGTCAACGTCTATTTAAACGACGAAGACATCCGTTATATGAAGAAGGACGCGACACCGGTCAACGATCCGGATACGCTGTCCATTGTCCCGAGCATCGCAGGTGGTAAACGTGCCTGAAGAAGTCATACTTTCGAAAGACGAAATACTCCGCTACAGCCGGCACCTGATCATGCCCGAAGTGGGCATGGAAGGCCAGTTGAAGCTGAAGAACGCGAGCGTTCTGCTGGTGGGAGCGGGCGGGCTCGGCGCGCCGCTTGGCATGTATCTCGCGGCAGCGGGCATCGGAAAGATCGGCCTGGTCGACTTCGACGTGGTCGATTTCACCAACCTGCAGCGTCAGGTGATTCACGGGACGAAGGACGTCGGCAGGAAGAAACTCGACTCCGCCTTCGAGACGATGGCTGACATCAATCCCTTCGTGACCCTCGTTCGCCACGAAACGGCGCTCTCGAGCGAGAACGCTTTCGAGATTTTCAAAGACTACGACATCATCGTCGACGGCACCGATAACTTCCCCACACGCTATCTGGTCAACGACGCCTGCGTGCTGTTGAACAAGCCCAACGTTTACGGCTCCATCTTCCGCTTCGAAGGTCAGGCCACAGTGTTTGCCACCGAAGGCGGACCCTGCTATCGCTGCCTGTACCCGGAGCCGCCGCCGCCGGGGCTTGTTCCCAGTTGCGCGGAGGGCGGTGTGCTCGGAATTCTCCCCGGCGTAATCGGCCTGATTCAGGCGACTGAAACCGTGAAGCTGATCCTCGGCATCGGCCAGACGCTGGCCGGGCGGTTGATGCTTTACGACGCTCTCGGGATGAAGTTCCGCGAACTCAAGTTGCGCAGAAATCCGGAGTGCCCGGTCTGCGGCGATCACCGGACGGTTACCAAACTCATCGACTATGTGGAATTCTGCGGTGTTCCCCATCAGGAAGCCCCGCCGGAACCGGTCGCGGCATCCGGGGACATCGAGCCCACCGAAGTCAAAACCAAGCTCGACCGCGGCGACAAATTCACGCTGGTCGATGTTCGTGAGCCCCACGAATTCCAGATCTGCCGGATTCCGGGGTCGGTGCTTATTCCCCTCGGCGAACTGCAGAAGCGGCTCGCGGAACTGGACCCGATGGCCGAGATCGTCGCCCACTGCAAGAGCGGCGTGCGCAGCGGGAAGGCTGTCGACTTCCTCAAACAGCAGGGCTACAAAAAGGTCCGGAACATGAAGGGCGGCATCATCGCGTGGAGCGATAAGGTCGACCCCACGGTGCCGAAGTATTAAAGCCTTGGCTGTCACAAAGCCGGCACGCGCGTCGTTTATATAGACGTGAACGCCGCCAGGCAAGGCGATTGAGGCTGCCGGCCTCGACGACGCTTTCGATTTCGAAACGTTCTTCCACGTTCATTACGAACGCATCGCCCGGACCGTTGCGCGGGTAGTTCGCGACCCGGCACGCGCGGAGGAAATCGCAGCCGAAGCATTCTGGAAGCTCTGGCGGAATCCGCAGGTGGTTCAGGGCGGCCAGGCTGTCGGATGGCTCTATCGAACTGCCGTCCGGATGTCGATCGACGAGCTTCGAAAAGAAGCTCGCCGGATTCGCAATGAAAGCCTGCCATTGACCTGGCAATCCGCCAAGACGCCCGAAGAAGAACATGCTGCGGAGGAGGAGCGGGATCGGGTCAGGCTGGTCCTCGCTTCACTCGATCCGAGGCAGGCCGAGTTGTTGTTGTTGAGAAGCAACGATCTGAGCTACGGGGACGTGGCGGTGTTGCTCGACCTGAATCCCGCATCCGTCGGGACTTTGATCAGTCGCGCCCAACAGGCGTTCCGAAAGGAGTATTTGACGCAATATGGAGAACCTGTCTATGAACGATGAGCGGTGGGTTGATGAGCGCCTGCGGGCGCTGGATCATCAAGACGATTGGCATCCGAATGCGGGCGCGGCGTTGGCGGGATTACAGAGCCGAGATCGGCGACGGCGCAGCCGGCAACGGGGATGGATCTGGTCGATGGCGTCGGCGGCTGCGGTTGTGATGATGGCGTTGCCGGCGCCGGCGAAGTGCGCCCTGGTGGGCTTGGGTTGTCAGCGGACCCGGGCCGTGGCGATGCCGATGCTGCCTCAGATTGTCGCGCAGGGGCATGCCGAGAATTACAAGCAGTCCGGCTCGCCCAGCGCGCCCGTGATCTGCGAGATCTATTCCGACTACGAATGCCCGGCGTGCGCCGCATTTTATACGCGGGTCTTCCCGCAGTTTGAGGCCGCGTATGTGAAGACGGGCAAAGTGCGGGTGATACATCGCGATTTTCCGCTGCCGCAGCATCCGTTCGCGAAACTGGCGGCGCGATACGCGAATGCGGCGGGCGAGACGGGCCACTACGAAGAGGTTGTGAACCAGCTGTTTGCGAGCCAGGCGGAATGGGCCGCGACTGGGAACGTCGATGAAGCAGTGGCTCATGTGCTGACGCCCGAGACGATGCTTAGGGTGCGGGCGCTGGTCAAGAGCGATGCCGGGCTGGACGCAACTGTCGCGGCCGATCTGTCGATGGCTGGTTGGGATCACATCAATCAGACACCGACGATCGTGTTCGTCTATAAAGGGACCCGAAAGAAGGTCGCGGGGGCGCCTTCTTTCGATTTTGTTGCGCAGTTATCTGGAGGGAATTAAGCCAGGTTCATCGCGTTGAACATCGCGAGACGCTGCTCTCGGATCGGATCGTTCTCCACCTTGGTTACGTTGTTGAAGACCATGGTGGGCCGGTCGGTGGGGTTGAAGCGCGGCCAGCGCGGCAGCTTGGGAGTGTTCGGGTCGCCGGTGCGCGCGAAGGCTAACCAGGCTTCGCTGACCTTATCCGCGAGCGCCATCGCCTCCGGACCGCCCCCGGTCAGGTTCGCCGAAATCTTCACGTTATCGAACGCGAACGGGATCTCGATGGTGTGTGGAGATTTCAAGCGCCCTCCCTGCACGGGCGTCTCCCAGCGGAAGTAATACAGGTAGACCGCGGCTTTGTTGAGCGCCGCGCGGCGCTCGGCAATCTTCATGACCGGCGCTCCATAGCGGTAATCGCTGGCGATCAGGAAATAGATATCCGACGGCGTCGATCCCGGATTCAGCCTGCGATAGGTATCGATGACGCGGCCGGCGTTATCGCCGATCAGGTTCCTGACGCGCCCGCGCATTCCTTCTTCATCGAGCGAGAAGGCATCAGGTTGGGATTGCAACGTCATCTCCGTCCGGGTGTGGCCGAGCATGAGCGGAACGTTAGCCGAGATGTCCGAAGCCACCGGATAGAAGGGATGCTGCGGGACGGCCGTTCCGTTCACAGTCGGAGAGAAGCCCTCCGTCATCTGATCGGCGCCGCCCATGTCTTTGACTACGTCGAAGTAGGCCGCCATGATCTTGTCAACCGGCATCTTCTGCAATTCGCGCACTTCATTTCGACCCAACTGCAGTTTGGAAATCAGGCGCTCGGCAACGCGGGTCGCCTGATCGCGATCGACGAGCTTGATGGTGGGGCCGCTTTCGATGACCGCGCGATGGAAGAGTCCCTTTGCTGAAGGCATGCCGAGCAGGGTTCCGACCTTTCGGCCGCCGCCGGATTGGCCGAAGATCATCACCGTGTTCGGATCGCCGCCGAACTGCTCGATGTTATCCCGCACCCATTTGAGCGCATGCACGACATCGAGCATGCCGACGTCGCCCGATTGCTCGAAATCTTCTCCGCCGAGCGCTCCCAGGTAAGTGAAGCCGAGCACATTCAGGCGGTGGTTGATAGTCACTACAACCACGTCCCCGCGGCGCGCGAGGTTCGTTCCGTCCTGCCCCGGCGAAGAGCCGGACCCGCTGGAGAAACCACCGCCATGGCACCAGAACATCACCGGCCGTTTGCGCCCGTCTTTGATGGCGGGCGTCCAGACGTTGAGGACGAGACAATCCTCGCCCTGGCCAGCCAGCGTCGCGGATTGCGGAGCGCTTGGCCCATACTGGAGCGCATCGCGGACGCCAGTCCAGCGCGCGGGATTCACGGGCGGCATGAAGCGGTTCTTCCCCGCGGTTGATGCGCCGTAGGGGATGCCTTTGAAGACCTTGATACCGTCTGCCTCAGTGCCCCGGACCTGGCCATAGGCGGTCTCGGCTGTTACGGAACCGGTTTCCGCGCCTTTGATGAGGGCAACGGGAGCGAGGAGCAGGAAGGTTCGGCGATTCATATGGGCATCATCGTATCATCGGGAGAACCCGGCTGGAAGCCGCATGTCCGATAATGTTGTAATGGCTCGCGAACTGATCGAAGTGACTTGTCCCTGCTGTTTATCGACTCTGAAGATCGATGCGGAATTCCGCGCGGTCATCTCGCACACAGAACCCGAGAGGAAGCCGGTGATTGAGGACCTGGCGGTCGAGGTCGCCAAGCTCAAAGGCGCGGCGGGCCGGCGCGAGGAAGCGTTCCAGAAGTCGTTTGCCGCGGAGAAGAACCAGGGGCAACTGCTCAATCGTAAGTTCGATGAGCTCCTGAAACAAGCCAAGGAAAATCCGGACTTCGGGAAGAAGCCGCGCGACATCGATCTGTGAACTCTCATTGGAGCCCTTGCGAGCCGAGGAAGTTTCTGGCGATCTCCCTGGCAGGGCGATGTTTCCCATCCAGCTCGTAGTTCAGGCGGCGCATAGTCTCGCTGGTGATGCGGCTGGAGAGTTCGATCAGAGCCGGGCGCAGGGCTGGGAACCGCTGTTCGGCTGCTTCCCGGACGACGAGAGCGCATTCGTAGGGCGGGAAGTAATGGCGATCATCGTCGAGGACTGCGATGGGGAGGACCGAAAGCATTCCGTCGGTGCTGTTCCCCGCCACCATATCGACCTGGTGTTTTGTGAGCGCCTGGTAGATCAGGCCGAGGTCCATCGTTTTGACCGGGCCGGAGAGGCGGAGCCCGTAGGTTCGCATCAATCCCGGGAGGCCGTCTTCGCGGTGGGCGAATTCGTATCCGGCGCCGAGTTTCCAGGCCTTCGCCATTGCGGCTCTTGTCAGAGTCGATAAGCTGCTGTCTTCGCGGCGAACTGCCAAGGCGAATGTATTTTCGAAGCCGAGCGGGTCAAGCCATTCGAGATGCCATTGCTCGTAGCCCTGACGCACGGCGGCCAGGACTTGAGCGGGATCGCGCAGGGGCTTTTCTTTAAGAACGGCGGTCAGGGCCGTGCCTGTGTATTCCGGATACACATCGATGTCGCCGGCGACCATCGCCTGCTGGGCCAGAAGCGTGCCGCCCAGATCGAGCTTGCGGCTGACGTGCCCGTGGAGACGATTTTCGAGGTGCTGCGCGACGATCTCTCCGAGGATGAGTTGCTCGCTGAAGTTCTTGGATCCCACGCGGACGCGGGGTTCATGGCTGCAGGAGATAGTAAGAAGAAACGCGGCTATCGCCGCATGTCCCTTCATTTGGTGAACCTTTTTTCCAGCCAGCCCAGCGCTCCGTCGGCGGCGAGAGCGAGGAGAGCGGCGGGGATCGCGCCGGCCAGGATCTGCCCTTTGTCCACGGAAGCGATACCGCGGAAGATGAAGACGCCGAGCCCGCCCGCGCCGATAGCGGCGGCGATTGTCGCCGTGCCGATAGTAGTTACGGTGGCGATGCGGAGACCAGCAATGATGGTGGGGGCGGCCAGCGGTAGTTCCACCATGCGAAGGATCTGTGCGCGCGTCATCCCCATGGCAACGGCGGAATCGCGGATCACGGGGTCCACGCCGAGAATTCCGGTTACCGTGTTGCGGAGGATGGGCAGCAGCGCGTAGATCACGAGAGCGACGATGGCGGTGTGCGGGCCGATGCCGCCGATGAACGGGATCGGGATCAGGAAGCCGAAGAGCGCGAGGCTGGGGATGGTCTGGCCGATGTTGGCGAACCCGAGTGCCCAGCGGCGGGCGACGGGGGCCGAAGCGAGGAGAAGGCCGGCGGGTATCGCGATAGCCGACGCGATCAGGATGGCGCTGAGGACAAGCACGAGATGCTCGCCCAGCAGTTGAACGCCTTCTTCGAGCAGGTCCTGCAAGACGTCATTGAGCACGGCGCGCAGCCTCGTTGAGAACGTCAAGGAAGGCGCGGGCCTCGGGATGCCGGCTGGCTTCGAAGTCCACGGGAGAGCCGATGAAGGCGAGGTTGCCTTCGTGCAGGAGCGCTATGCGCGTGGCGAGCTTCATGGCTTCCTGTACGTCGTGCGTGACGAAGACGGATGTCTTGCCGAACTCGGCGCGCAGGCGGAGGAACTCGCGCTGCAGGTCGAGGCGCGTGACGGGGTCGAGAGCGCCGAAGGGTTCGTCGAATAACAGAATCCTGGGATCGGCAGCCAGCGCGCGCGCCACGCCGATTCGTTGGCGCTGTCCACCGGAGAGTTCGCGAGGGAGTCGATGGGCGAAATCGGCCGCGGCAAGGCTTACAGAGTTGAGCAGCGTGGTCACGCGGGCGGTGACTTTATCTTCCGGCCAGTTTTCCAGCCGGGGGACCAGGCCGATGTTCCGTTCGACGGTGAAATGCGGGAAAAGGCCGCCTTCCTGGATGACGTAGCCGATGCCGCGGCGGAGGCGGACGCGGTCCCATTCGAAAGTTGTCCTGGCGTCGACGCGGACTTCGCCCGAGGAAGGCAGAATCATGCCGTTGATCAGGCGCAGGGCCGTGGTCTTGCCCGATCCGCTGCGGCCGAGGAGCACCAGGGTTTCGCCGGGTTCGATGGAAAGCGTCAGGCCGTTGAGGATGGTTCGATCGCCGATGCGAAAGTGAACGTTCCGAAACTCGACCACGCTCATCGGGCCTTCTGGAAGAGCGTTTCGGCGAATCCCCACTCGGATTCGATCCACTGCCGGACGCAGGACCAACCCGCGCGGCTCCCGATGCGCGAGATGTCTTCCGCGCGGAACTTGTGCGAAGACTCGGTCCAAATGGTTTCACCGGCCGAGAACGGAATGATGAGACCGAGCGCGTCAATGGGAACTTTCTGGGCGATTCGCGAAACGAGATGCATTTCGATTCGCGACCGAGGTTCGTTGTAGCGGGCCCGGTGGGCGAAATGAGAGAGCTCGAAATGGCCGTCGAGCTCGCGATTGATGCGCGCGAGGAGGTTCAGGTTGAAAGCCGCAGTGACGCCGATCGGGTCGTCGTAGGCCGCGAGAAGTCTGGTGCGCGGCTTGACGAGGTCCGCGCCGAGGAGCAGGTAATCGCTGGGCTGCATGCGCCTGCGGATTTGGGCGAGGAACGATGTGGCCTCGGTGCGGTTGAAGTTGCCGATGGTGCTGCCGAGGAACAGGAGCAGGGCGGATTCACCGGTCCGGCGGCCGGTTAGCGCGGCTTCAACGCCTTCGAGATAGTTCGCCTGGATGGGCCGGATGCTCACGTTATCCATGCCGCCAAGAATTTTCGCGCAGCTATCAAGCGCCGAGGTCGAAATGTCGATAGGGAGGTAGCGGACCGAGTGATAACGCGCCGCGGCGGCGATTATGTGGCGGGTCTTGACGCCGGTGCCGCTGCCGAGTTCGATGACGAGGGCGGGGCGATTGGAGGTGCGGACGATATCAGGCGCGGAATTTGAAAGCAAGCTAGCTTCAGCACGGGTGAGACCGTACTGGGGCAACACGGTTATGACTTCGAAGAGCGCGGAGCCGACTTCGTCGTAGAACCAGGAGGGCGGGAGGGTCTTCTGGCCTTTTTGAGTGAGGCCGCCGGCTACGGCGCGTGCGAATTCCGGATTGATGCTCGGCGAGCTTTCGAGGGCTGAAGCGGCAAACATTTAGTTTTCCACGAGGCGAAAGCCCGCGTACATATAAGGGTAGTCCGCGCGGAACCAGTTGCGGAAACTCGGGCGCGTCAATACGCGTGCAGTGCGGGGAGAGGCGCCTTTCATGACGTAGTGCCGGCCGTCGAAGAAATCGGCGGAATAACCGGGGTAAAGGGGGTGGGGGGCGAATCCTTCGAAAGGAGCGAAGGGGTCGCGGGTCCACTCCCATCCGTTGCCGGTCATTTGGGCGGGCCTGCCGACGACAAGATCGTCGGCGCTACCGACGGAGATGGGGTCCCAGCGATGGTAGCCGAAGTTGTCGCGAACCGGGTCGGGCGGCGTCAGATCGGCCGCAAGCTGGAATTGGGCTTCCGTGGGAAGGCTGAGTCCGCGCCATCGGGAATAGGCGGAGGCCTGTTGCCAGGTGACCCAGACCGGCCAATCGAGCGGCAGGGGGAATTGAGCGAACATTCCGCGGTAAAACCAGGCATTGTTTTCAAGAACCCAAAAATGCGGGATGGGCCCACCGTCCTGGACAAAATCGAGGTATTCTCCGTTCGAGATTTTGAATTGTGTGAGGCGGAATGCGGGGACGACGACGTCATGGGCGAGATGCTCGTTGTCCCATCCGAAACGGTCCTTCGATTGGCCGAGGGCGACTGCGCCGGAGGGGACCGCGATCAGAGGATTGGAGGGCGCGGGGCGTTCGGGTACGGGTTCAACCTGGCCGGTGGCTTTCTTATCGCTGTAAGGGAGGCTGTGGAGAAGATACGCGAAGGTTTCCGCATGCATGTGCCGGTGCTCGATGGCCATTTGGAGAACCCAGGGATCGAGATCCTCCAGATGCGAATCGATCCATGCACGTGTCTTCGTTTTGTAACTTTCGACTTCGGCTTGGGTGGGCCAGTCGCGGGGCGAATCCACGGGCGCCTGGCCGGGCGCGGGGTCGATGCCGCGTTCAAACAAGGCATCGAAGGTTGGGTGGAACGAGGCTATGTTCATGCTACGGCGCGCCAGCAGGTTCCAATCGAAGGCTTCAAAGTGGCCGAGATAGAAAATGAGCCGGTGGCGCTCGGCGATGGGACGGGCGTAGAGCGTATCGAGTGAAATCAACTTGAAGAGGCGGTCGGTCTGCTCACGGGCCAACGCAAGTTCATGCGCGATTTCGCGGCCGAGTGTGCGATTAAGCTCATTGGGTCTTGCAATTACCGGACTCGACATTGCCTCAATGATCCTAACAATCCTTTCGCCTTCGTGGGAAAACGAACAAAACGGTGCTTCGTTTACGCCATCGTCGAAGATAAGATGCATCAGGTTGCCGCGACGGTGCCGATTTTGGGCGATTGAGTTAGGTTACATTTGGCTGCGGCGGCCATGACATGGCGGATTGCGTCATTCGCAAATTCAAACCCATTTTCGTTCCGTCGACCCGGTAAAGTATTCAAAGGATTAGGTTGAGCTATTCGTGGCGGCGCGACCGGGGACTGCTGCCTGCGCGTGGTCTGCAGGTCACGGAGTTGCAATATGCTCTTCTGCAGATTCCGGTGTATGCGCTGTTCGTAGATGCTGAGAAGCGCGAATTGTTTCGCATCGGCGAGGAAGACGCGTGCGCTGTTGAGGGCGTCGTGGATCTCGCGATCTTCCGGGTGTTCCCCAGAACCAGCGGGAGATTCAAAATGGCCGAGCGCAAAGATATTGCTCTCGAGGGCGAAGATGCGATTGAGACGCCAATGATCCTCTGCGATCGATTGAGCGACCTGAAGCTCGAGGGCGTTTTCGGGTTTGAGGCAGTTCATGAGATCGGCGCAGAATTTGTCGTGGGCCGCACGATCTTCGGGAGAGAGGACGGTTGTCTGCCCGGTGAGGCCGTGGCGCAGGTTGTTCAAGCTGACACGCTTTTTCGCGGCGGTCGACTGAGGACCGGTTGAATGCTGCGCGTTGCGGCGATTTGCTTCAAGCTGTTTTTCCGAGATCATAGTTACTCCTGTTGCGTTTGTCGATTCAAGGAATACCATTGACCGAACGAGCTGAGCCGCCAACCGGTTTCGCGATGAGCTGTAATGTATTGAAATTACGGAGAAATCGAGGTGAAAATATTTTCGATTTGGCTGTGAACGCGGCGGAGCGTGAACGCAAAGATGAACAACCACGCCATAAAAGGCACGATGGCCGCCCGCTGGATGAGGCCCAGCCAGGGGTTGACAGCGTTCGGCGCAGGTACCACCTTCGTCGCGATCGTCAGGGTAACGACCGCAACGGCAATCATCGTTCCCGCAGCCAGGGTGAACCATCGCAGGGGGCGCCACTCCCGGTTCCGACGAAAGCGGCGGGCAAAGACAAAGCAGTTCGCCGGCATCAGCAAGAATACGATCCCTCCCAGGATGCCGTGAATCGTGCCGTGAACACTCATCACGTTCCGGGGAGTGCCGTCCGGGTCCATTACAAAGGGTCCTGAGAGCAGATAGCCGAAGGCGATAATCGCCAGAAGTGTTGGGCCGATTCCCGACGGCGCCCCGGCGCTTCGAAACCGGGCAGCGACCCCGCGCGCAAACGCGAGGAGCAGGAGGCCAAAGACGACGAAATTCAGAACCTGAACCCAACCGCGCGGCCCGAGCGATAAAGCACTGACATACATTGAAATCGAGTCGTAGCCGACGCGACGCCGAGCCTCCAGCACGAATGTCGAAACAAAGAGTACAGGTCCAATCATGCCTGCCCACATTGCCCGAACACGCCCATTGTCAGCCATCTGTGCGTTTATCCGATCAGGAGTCTTTCAAAAGCGTTTGGCCGCAGTGGTGGGCTTCGTGAGCAAGCATGTTGCACGGCAGTTCGGGCTGCCGGCCAGAGTTGAGGCCGGCCGTCTCTGTGGAATTTCTCGACCCAGCCACGGCCACCGGGAATAAAAAGTGCGTCTTGACGCTCTGGTGCGTATAACGATTCGAAAACCCTGGTAACTATTCCGCCAGACGTAAGTATACGAAGATGTGTACCCATGGCGCATACCCAGGAACACGACCCTGAGGGAAATGAAGGAGGAAAGTGGGTGACTAAGACTGTGTGGCGAATTTGCATGTCGTTCCCGGTCATTTGGGCCGGAGCTTTCGGGCGGTTCTGCGTCGCGCAACAGCTGCCATACGATCTTGACCGTTTTGGCCTAAAGGTTCGAGACGACTTCTATGCCGGATATGCCGGTGATCGGGTCAGGTTCGATCGAGCTATGAAGATGTGCGACGAAGCGCTGGCGAAAGATCCAGGGAACAGTGAGGCGCTTGTTTGGCACGGCAACGGCCTGCTGTTCATGGGCGGGCGGGCGGCCCGAAGCGGCGATCCGAACCAAGGAAAGGAACTGAGCGAGCGCGGATTGAAGGAGATGCAGGCGGCGGTGGACTTGACCCCTGACAATGAAGCTGTTCGAGTGATTCGCGGGGCGACCCTGGAGACCGTGGCGCGAACCCTGCAGAATCAGGATGAAGCTCGAAAGCTACTTCGCTTAGCCGTGGCCGACTACGAGCATACTCGCGAGATCCAAGCCACCTACTTCGACAAAATGCCGGAACACGGGCGTGGAGAACTGCTCCTGGGCCTTGCCGACGGATACAGCCGACTCGGGGATGTCAACCGCGCCAAATCATTATTCGAGCAAATTCGCGCCAGTCTGCCGGGAACAGTCTACGCCTCCAGCGCTACTGAGTGGTTGGCAAAGAAGACACCTTTGCCGGCGGCGAAAGCGGGTTGTTTGGGTTGCCACACCGGGAACTGACCGTCGCCAACGATCAGGAAAAACACCGCTCCAGCGCGATGATGCGCTCGGGCCACTTCCCGCCGAGGCTGGGTGGCCCCGCTCGGGGGATCAGTTCGCCGACGGTTTCTCGACGTGCTCGATCGTGAACATATCGACGGGCCCCTTTTGCGATTCGAGTTTCAGGCCGAGTTGCTCCTCAAGCGCGGTGAACAGCGAGGGCCCGTCCCAATCCGGTGGAGGCGCGCCGAATCCTTCCGGCACTCCCATCGCGCCGAACATTGCTACCTGATTTTCATCCGGCTTCCATTCGAGCTTTATGTCGTACATCTCCGTGAGACGAGTCTTATCAAACACCGCGCGGCCGAGAAAATTCGCGAGGTCATCGGCGAACGCGGCCATATTCAGTCCCTGAGCCGTGAGCCGCCCGCGACGAATGATCGTAATTCGCGGCCGGGCGCCGCCCGGTGGAAGGGGACGCCCGTTGAGATCGATGAGATTCGGATCCGACTCGCGGGCAGCATTGAATTTCGGGCCGCTCTTCGCGACCACAAGAGCGTATACCGGCATTTCTCTGGTATCGGTTCTTATTGCCAATCGGAATCGCTCCGCGAGCAGGGATTGCAGCGTCTGCTGGAACTGTTCGCGGTTTATGGGGCCGTCCGGTTTTGCCGCTATGTCGAAAAGCTCCGAGCCGATCCAGCCTGGTCCGCCGGAAATCTGGAAATCCTTGATGCGGTATGCGTCCTCGATCAGTCTCTTCACTGTGATGTTGGAAACGGTGAATTGCCCGCCGGACTGGATGTCGGACATGTTGTAGAACAGGCGCTGATCCGAAGAACTACTCGGCTTGATGGAGGCCGCCTCGAAATGCCGGGTGGGCAATGGCTGCGTTTGCGGAATCGCGATGCCGCAGGACGCTAAGGCCAGGAGAAGTTTAACTCCCGCGACTCTATTGTTTGCGAATCTCATTTGCTATCTCCGGAGACATGCTTTCCACCTCGGCCAGATCTTTGGGGTAGTAAGGCCGGCCGCCCGATGCGTTCGCAAGTTGCCCCAGCGCGCGCTCGGCCGCCTCGGCCCGGCTTGGGTCGTCCTCACTCACCAACCCGATGCAGTAGACACGCACTCCGCTTTTGCCGATCTCGTCGAGCAACTGCTCCTGGGTTACCGTGCTGGCGGAATCGTTGCCTTCGGTGATCAGCACGAGCACCTTTCTGTTATTGTGCGTCGTGTGTTGAACCTGGTCGATTGACATCCGGACAGCGTCGCGCATAGCTTTGCCGCCCCGCGCATCGATATGCGCGAGCGCCTCCTGCATTTCCGTGACGTCGCTGGTGAAAACTTCGCCGTGCGGGAGGCCACTGAAAACCTCGTCGTTAAAATTCACGATGCAGACCTGGTCGTTGGGCCTGGACGCTTTCACGAACGCGAGCGCCGCGGCCTTCACCGCCGGTCCCTCGCCGCGCATGCTGCCGCTGTTGTCGATGAGAATGCACATCGTTATGGGAGGGGCAACAGGTTGAGACGGCGCGGGTCCGAAGCGTTGATCCGGCGCCGCCTGCGCGATCAGTTGCGGCGGAACGGATGGAACGGCGGCGCGCTCCATGACGATCGGACCCGGAGTTGGCGTGGCAAACCTGGCGAGCTTGACAGCAGCGGACAAATAGATCACCGGAAGGCTGCACGCCAGGAGCGCCACCCAGGCGAGACGTCCGAACGGTTTCGCCGCCTGAGGCCTCCCTTCGAGAATTCGATTCACTCTTCGGGCGACATTCGATTCCCTGGCCATCGAGATCAGCCGCCAATTAAGAATGACGCCATCAGCCGCCGCGTGGGCGATATCCACCAAGGCTGCGGCATAATCCTGCCGGTCCTCGATTTCGGATACAGCAATGTCGTCGCACGCTTCCTCGGCCAGGCGTGCGAGTTCGCGCTCCATCCACCAACCCAATGGATGAAACCAAAAAATGCAGACATTGGCGTGCGACGCGACACGAATGAGCCAGTCCCACCGCCGGATATGAGCTTTCTCATGCGCGAGAACGGATCGAAGCGTTACGGCATCCCAGTCCTTCCAGGCTACCGGCAGAATTATCTTCGCGCGGAAGCATCCGACCGAACCCGGCACTGCGAATGCGCCCGATTCGAAGACGCGGGAACCCAAGTTGGGGATGGGGCTGGCATCACGCAGGATTCGGCGCAGACCCAGAGACCCGAGAGCCATCCGCATAAACAGCAGCATCGAGATCGCAAGGTATACGACGCTGAGCGTCCCGCCCGGTGAAACCGACCCTGCCTTCGGCTGCGTACGCGTGCTGTCAGGCGGCACCGAAATTCTTTCCGAAGCCATCATCCCCGGTTGAACCAGAGGTTGGGCGGGTGCGGGCAGAGCCGGCAGGGCCTTCACCGGAACATTTGGAGCCACTAGGCCGAAAGGGAGTTGAAGAAGCATGCCTATGAGCACGACTGTCCACGCCGCATGCCGAGCGGATGAAGATCGGACCCGAAACAGCGGCAACGCCACCAACGCGATCAGACCCAGACCACATGCGCGAATAGAAGCGCCGACCAATTGCGGCACGAGATCAACCGGCATTTTGCTCCTTCCGAGTGCGATTCCCGCGCTTCTTAAGTTGGGTTATTTTTTCGGAGACACGGCGGAGCTCCCGCTCATCCAGCAGCTCGCGATCGACCATTCCTACGATCAACTGCTCCACCGAACCGCCGCAGAGCCGGTCGATGATCTGTTGAACCGCGGTTACAGCCAGGTTCGCCGGCGGTTCGGAAACGCAATATACATTCGTGCGGCCCTCCACGCGATGCCTGATGTAACCTTTCTCCTCCAGCCGCTTGAGAATGGTGCGCGCCGTCGAATCCTTCATGGGATGGCGCTCGGCCATGGCTTCGCGAACGTCCTCGGCGGTGCTTTGCGAGCGCTTCCACAACTCCTCCATCACCAAATGCTCCAGTCCGGATAGCGGCCTGCGTGGCTTTGCGCGAAACATTGTAGCGCTACATATTGTAGCGATTAATAATGCCGCCTGTCAAGCGTCAGTTCCCGGTGTGTCAGTGCCTGGGCAGGCTTCTCTTCCATATGGTCGATCACGAGGATGGGCACGCTGCGCTGCCGCTCTTCGGCTTCAGTCCGGGCGGCGCTGCATGCGGCGCGGATCAGGTCCGGCATGGCGGCGTTTGCGCAGGCCGTGCCTTCAGCCGCGCAGGAAAAGACGACGGCGGGACTCGGTTACCCGAGTGCTTCCCTTACCATCAACTCATTATCAGTCGACGAGGCTGGTCTCGTCCGGCTTCATTCCTGAGTGCCCGACAATTGGGTTCGGAACCAGGTAGCCATTCACGGAGGTTCCCGCGACGCGGGTGATCACCAGTTCGCGCTTTTCGCCGTCCTGATAGAAATACATCGGGCGGCGTGTATCGATGTGGCGCAGCCAGATGGTGCGGCGGTCGGGCATAACCCACAGCCATCCGTTGACACTGCGGCTTGCGGGGTCGGCGGCGGAGAGGCCGAACCAGATTTTGCCGGGCATCAGCTCTCTGCTGTGCTGCTCGGCGATGTTGAAGGCGATCTCGCGGTGAACCGGCTGAGCGGGTTGTTTACGGGTAGCTTGGGCCGCGGCTTCGCGTGTGGCGGGCTGAGGCGCGAGTTGTGGCGCGAGTGGCGAGGCGAGTTGGGTTACGAGGCGGGCCTTGACGATGAAGCGGTCCGGCGCGGAGCCCACATATTCAAACGGGTAGCAGGTGACAAGCGTGAGTTCGGGCGCGGGCCCGGGTTTCAGAACACCGACATCTTCCGGTTTGACGATCTGCGTGCCTTCCACACGGTAAACATAGCTGGCGCCCGGCGTTTCGAAAGTAATCTCATCGTTCGCGGCGATCTTCCCGAGGCCGCGGAACAGGCTGTCACGATGCCCCGCGATTCCGACATTCCCCTGCTGCCCGGGAAACGCGGTGCCGGGAATACGGCCGAGCGCGATGCTTAACGTGTGGTCGCTGTTGCCCTCGCGAACCATCGCCCGTATGTGCAGCCGCGGCACTGCGAGGCGCCCGACGATGCTGCCATCCGTTATGCGGGGTTGTACCGGGGCGCGTGTTTGCGTCTGTGCCGGCGGAGCGGTCCGGCGCTGGTCGAACTCGCGATTCTGCCACGCCTGCCAGACGATCAAACTCAGCCAGGAACAGGCCCAGATACCAACGGCTGTTGCGCCGGCAATGAGCAACACGTTGGCGATCCAGCGGCCCGCCCTATTTGCTCTTCGGCTCGTCATAGAGATAACTCGTGCGAGTCAGCACCGTCAAACCGCTTTGACCCGGCGCGGACACCTTCACGCGAATGTGGCGGAGCGACGGTGCATTCTTATCTTCACGGGGAACGTAGCCGATGGTGTAGCGGGTACGAATCTCCTTCGCGATGCGATGGCAGGTGTCGGCGAGGCCGTTGGCGTCCTTCGGGAATCGCGCTTCGCCACCGCTGATTTTGGCGAGTTCCCTGAGGATGCCGGGATCGGCGTCGGTTGAATCATCCTCAAACAAGCCGACCGTGAAGATGGTGGCGGCGCTGCGTTCCACAAGATCGATGGTTTCGGCGCGTTTGCGTTGGCTGGCATTATCGCCGCCGTCACTGATCAGCACCAATGTTTTCCGGCCGCGTCTTCCTTCTTCGAGTTGCTTCAAACCGTCGGCCACGGCATCGTACAAAGCCGTCTTGCCCATGGGAGTTCCCCGATTCAGGGCGGCGCGCAATTGCGGAATATTGTCCGAGAAAAGAACACCTTCCGGCAATCCGCGCTTCACTGAATCGTTGAAGTTCAAAACGAAGACCTCATCCTGTGGATTGCTTTCCGCGATCAAATATCCCGCGGCTACCACGACCTGACCTCGCCTGGGTGTCATGCTGGCGCTCTCGTCGACGAGGACTCCCATCGTGACCGGGGCGTCCTGATTGTCGAAGACGGAGACGATCTGGGGCTGGCCGTTTTCGAGAACCGTGAAATCCTGCTTGGAAAGTCCCGGCACAAAGCTGCCGTCGTGGGCCTGGACGCTGACATCCAGCAGAACCAGACGAACGTCATTATGGATGGTGAAGTCGTCTCCGGCGGCAAAAAGAAAAGCGCACAGCAGAGATGAAGAGACGCCCGCCATTCCGATGGTTCGAATTGACGGGCGCCGTTTCATGTCCGCTTACCTCGCCTCTTGTTCATTATTAGTCAATTAAGCTGAACAAGCGCGGCGAAGCAAACCGCCGAGGCCCAATAAGAGCACTCCGATGAAGCCTATCAACGGGTAAGCGCTGGCGGTCTTAGGCAGCACGGTTGGTGCGGGGGCCGGCTCCGGCGCAGGCGCTGGCGCAGGCTGTTCCGCGACAGCCGGAGGGGGCGGAGGCGGTTCGTTCTGCGCAATTACCGTTTGGTCCTGCTGTTGGACCTCAGATTGTTCCTGCGGGGCCGGAGCCGGGGCGGGTTCGACCTGAGGAGGCGGCGGAGGCGCAGTGGTTACCTGTGCTACCTCGATCGCCCGCAGATGCTTCGGATAACGGAATTCCTGTCCGAAGTTATCTCCCGGATAATACCAGGATTTGAGAGCGGCGGTGTACCCTGCCGGCGTCTCCCACATGGTGAAACGCGACTGACCGGTCACTTGTACACGATAGTCCGGGATAGCCAGGATTGTTGTGATCAGGTGGGACTGGTCGGCGTTATAGATTTGAACGATATGCCGGTCGGATTGCGAATCGAGCAGCCTGAACACGTATTGGCCGGGCTCCAGGTATGTGTCGGTGACCTGCATCGGCTGGTCGATCGTGAGAGTGGTCCTTTTGTTCCATGCGTCGGCTCGGGCGCTGGGTACGGCCAAGCCAAGTACGAGAGCGACGCCGCTGAAAGCGACGACCGCCGCCCGCGATTGCTTCATAACGTTTGATTGCGGTTTCATCGAAATTCTCCTGAGCAGAAACTGCCGTGCTCCTTTGGCACTCGCCGATTGACAAGGCATCTGGTTTGCCAAAACGGAGAAGTTATTAAGCAACAAAAGGTTTGGGAACCGCGGGGGTTCAGCTACGGTGTAGTTATTGCCTGGCAAGCCGGGAAATTACTGCGCCTCATCAAACGACACTGCGGACGAATGCATACCAAACGTCCGGCGCGAGAAGCAGCGCGGTAAAATCGAATTGCTTGTATTCAAACAACCGTTCTACGCCGCGTGCGTGTTCCAGGCTCCTCGTATGAGCGTTTCCAACACTTGGGATGCCGACCTTGCGGCTACCCGTATCCGCGAGCTTCAGCACCTTCCCGGCGCCCTCCTTCCCATCCTGCATGCATTGCAGGAGGAGTTCGGCTACGTAGATGAGTCGGCCGTCCCCGTGGTCGCCGAGGCGCTCAACATTTCGCATGCGGAGGTGCATGGAGTCATCACCTTTTATCACGACTTCCGGCACAAGCCGCCAGGCCGCCACATATTGCAGGTATGCCGCGCGGAATCCTGCCAGGCCATGGGCTGCGACAAGCTGATCCAGCACATGGAAGATCGGCTCGGCGTAAAAATCGGCAACACCACGGAGGACGAAGCCTTTACGTTCCTGCCGGTCTATTGCCTCGGCAACTGCGCGCTGTCGCCCGCCGCGATGCTTGATGGCAGGCCTTATGGCCGCCTGTCTCCGGAGATTGCCGACTTCCTTATTAACGATGCGCGGAGGCGGGATTGAGCATGAGAATTTACGTGCCGGGGGATATGGCGGCTATCTCGGCCGGCGCCGATGCCGTCGCCCGCGCCATCTCCCGCGAGATCTCGGTACGCGGCCTCGACCTGAGCGTGATCCGGAATGGCTCGCGCGGCATGTTCTGGCTGGAGCCTCTGGTCGAAGTGGAGACCCCGCGCGGGCGTATCGCTTATGGTCCGGTATCTTCCGATGCGGTGCCGGGGTTGTTCGAAGCCGGTTTTTTGGAAGGCAAGCCGCACGCGTTGTGCCTCGGTGCGACCGATGAAATCGACTGGCTCAAGCGCCAGGAGCGACTGACCTTCGCACGTTGCGGCATCACCGACCCGCTCTCAATTTCCGACTACATCCAACATGGTGGCTACCGTGGTCTTGCCAACGCTCTGGAACGTACACGCGAGGGGATCGTCGAGGAAGTCGCCCAATCCGGACTGCGCGGTCGCGGGGGCGCGGGATTCCCCACCGGCATCAAGTGGCGCACTGTGCTCAATGCGATCGCCGATCGGAAGTACATCGTCTGCAATGCCGATGAAGGCGACAGCGGCACCTATGCGGATCGCATGATCATGGAGGGCGATCCTTTCGTTCTCATCGAAGGCATGACTATCGCGGGGCTCGCCGTCGACGCCACCAGCGGATACATTTATTGCCGTTCCGAGTATCCCCACGCATTTCGGATCATGCGGCGAGCTATCGACGCTGCCTACGAGACCGGCTACCTCGGGGCCAGCGTGGCGGGCAGCGGCAAGCGCTTCGATCTGGACGTCCGGCTCGGCGCGGGGGCCTACATCTGCGGTGAAGAAACGTCGCTGCTGGAAAGTCTCGAAGGCAAGCGCGGGCAGATTCGCTACAAGCCGCCGCTCCCGGCGATTGAGGGCCTTTTCGGCAAACCTACCGTGATGAACAACGTGATCTCGCTCGCCACGGTGCCGATCGTTCTGGATAAGGGTGCGGAGTTTTACCGCGATTTCGGGATGGGCAGGTCGCGCGGCACGCTCACGATTCAGCTGGCCGGGAACATCAGGCACGGGGGGCTTGTCGAGAAGGCGTTTGGGATGACGCTGCGCCAGGCGATTTACGATTTCGGCGGCGGGACGGCTTCCGGCAGGCCGCTGCGTGCGGTGCAGGTGGGCGGGCCTCTGGGCGCTTATTTCCCTGAGTCTTTACTTGACACTCCGCTCGACTACGAAGCTTTCGCCGCGCTGAGAGGACTGGTGGGGCACGGCGGCATCGTCGTGTTCGACGACACGGTGGATCTGGCGAAACAGGCGCGATTTGCGATGGAGTTTTGCGCTATCGAGAGTTGCGGTAAATGTACTCCGTGCCGGATTGGCTCCACGCGCGGCGTGGAAGTGATCGACCGCATTATCGCCAATGAGGACCGCAACAAGAATCTTGAAGTGCTCGACGATCTTTGCGAGCTGCTGCTCGACGGATCGCTGTGCGCTCTTGGCGGGTTGACGCCGTACCCGGTGCTGAGCGCGCTCAAGTACTTCCCCGAAGACTTCCACGGCAACGCAGGTTGACTTCGCACAGCGATCGCCCGGTAGGGCGCGGTGAGTGCGTCGTTTCTGAGCGTGGGGGCTTTGATGGGCCGGCCGGCGCTCCGCTCGGAAACCGTGGAGTCGGTGAAATTAAATCCGCGGATCTTTATTGGAATTGTCGTGCCCGTTCCGGCCTGCTAAAATCCGTGGCCGCGCACTCATTAAGGGCCCGGCACGGCTGCCACCGGCTGCTTCAGCCGCGGAGTTCGTAGCCAAGGGTATTCAGGCCGGCGATGATTTTGTTTCGCAGGTCGGCGATCTCTTCCGAAGTGAGAGTATGGTCGGACGCGCCCGCTACGACGCGGAACGACACGCTCTTCCTGCCTTCGGGCAGCGGGTCGCCCCAATACTCGCGAACGTATTCGATGGTTTCGGCCAGCGCGCCGGCAAAACGGCGGATCTGCAGTTCCAGATCTCCGGCGCGTTCGCGCGCTCCGGCAACCACGGAGAGATCAAATGCGCTGGTGGGGAATCGGCGTACCGGTGTGTAACTGGCGCGGCCAGGAGTCAGCTCCCGTAAAAGTTCCAGATCGATATCCAACACCGCGGCTCTGCCGGGCTCGACCAAACTCGGATGCAGTTCGCTGAGACGGCCGAATTCGCGGCCATTCAACCAAAGCCCGGCGCAGCGGGCCGGATGCTCCCAGGGCTTCGGTGACGTTTCCCGCACGTGCAGGGCGGGCGCGAGACACGCGGCGATCCTTTTCAGCTCGAGCGGTCCCGAGTTGCCGTAGAGTGCGGCCATCAGATGCGGGCGCTCGGCGTCGAGATGAATCTCATGCCCGACTTCGAACAAACGGAATTCGCCGAAGTGCTTCGCGTTCTCGACGATATTGCGATGGATGCCGGGGAGCAGCGACGTGCGCAGCAACTCCTGCCCGGCGGAGATGGGATTCAGCACGCGAATGCGATCCTCCACCGCAAGGCCGAAGCGACGCGCTTCTTCTTCACTGACGAAGGAGTAGTTCGAGACCTCGGTGTAGCCGCGGGCCGCCATCAGCCGCTTGACACCGCGCAGGAACTCGCGCTCGGGCGGGTCGAACGAGGGCGCGCAGGGCACGAACGGTGGCGCCGGCTCGATGGAATCGTAGCCAATCATACGGCCTACCTCTTCGACCAGATCCTCCGGCAGGGCGATATCTTTGGTCGCGCGCCACGGAGGCACGGTGACGAGAAATTTTCCGTAACCGCTTTCGCTGACACCGAATTGAAGGCTTTCGAGGATGCGCTTGACCACGTCGGATTCAAGCACGCGGCCGAGTTTTCGCGCCAGCCAGTTGAGATCGAGCGGCACGCGATCGGGGTGGTGCAGGTTGGCCAGCCGGTCGGCAAGGCCGCCTACCAGGCGGATGCCCGGCGAGAGGAGCGGGAGCAGATCGATGGCGCGCGCGAGGGCGCGGACCGTATTGTGCGGGTCCTGCGATTTTTCGAAGCGCATGGAGGCGTCGGTGCGCAGCTTGAGCGCGGCTGAAGTCTTGCGGACGCTGGCGGCGTTGAAATTAGCGGCTTCCAGAACGATCGAAGTGGTTGCGGCGGAGATGGCGCTGTCGAGTCCACCGATCACTCCGGCAATTCCGATCGGCCCGGCTGCGTCCGCGATCACCAGATTCGACGGCGCCAGTTCGTATTGTTCGTTGTTCAGCGCGGTTATCCGCTCGCCTTCACGCGCGGGGCGGGCCCGGATGGTATCGCCATTCAGTTTGGCGCGATCGTACGCATGCGTTGGCTGCGCCAGTTCCGCCATCAGGTAATTGGTCAGATCGACGATGTTGTTAATAGGGTTTATTCCGACGGCGGTGAGTCTGGCCTGCAGCCAGAGCGGGGAAGGCTGCACGGTCACGTTTTCGAAGACCAATGCGCTGAAGCGCGGGCAAAGGTGGAGATCTTCGATTTCGATCTTCACCGGGCTATCCGGCGGCCGCGGAGAACCAAGCAGCGCGCCGGGCAACGATCCCAGCCAGACCGGATCGCGGAGGGTTTTGCCGGTTATGGCGGCGACTTCGCGCGCCATCCCGTGATGGCCCCAAAGATCGGGCCTGTGCGTGATGCTCTTGTTGTCGATCTCGATCACGTTGTCGGGGAAAGGAATTTCTTCGCCGTCGCGGAGTTCGATAATGCCGGCGTTGTCGCGATTGATTTCGAGCTCGGCGGGGCTGGCCAGCATCCCGTCGCTCTCGATGCCCGAAACCATTTTTACGCCGAGGGGGACATAGACGGTCCTGATGCCGGGGCGGCAATTCGGCGCTCCGCAGACTACGGTCTTCCGGCCGTAGCGGCCCGCGTCAACTACGGCTTTCACGTTGTGGCTGTTTGGGATTGGTTCTGCTGTTTCAACCGTCGCCGCTACGGCTTCGGCCAGCAGAGACCCTACGGTTTCCACGGCTTCGCATTCCGCGGTTTTCATCGTGATCAGGCGCTCCAGCGCCTCGGCGGGCATGTCGAGGCCGTCGACCAGCGAGCGGATCCAGCTGTAGGAGAATTTCATGGCAGTCGGCGGGACCCGCTTGAAAGCGTGTCCGCGGGCATGATTGCCCACCCTACATGGGACATCAGAATTGCCCCAGGAAGCGGAGATCGCCGCTCTGCAGCCAGCGGATATCGTCGATGGCATACCGCATCATGACAAGCCGCGTCAGCCCGAGACCGAACGCGAATCCATTCCATTCGTTGGGATCGATGCCGCTCATCCGGAGTACATGCGGATTCACCAGGCCGCAGGGGAGAAGCTCTACCCATCCGCTCTGTTTGCATACCGGGCATCCACTGCCGCCGCAGATCAGGCAGCGGATATCGAGCTCGAATCCGGGCTCGACGAACGGGAAAAATCCGGGCCGGAGGCGAACCGTCACGTCGCGCCGGAAGATCGCCGTCAACAGCGTCTTCATGAAGTAAATCAGATTTCCGACCGATACATCCCTATCGATCATCATGCCTTCGAGCTGATAGAAAGTGTGCTCGTGCGAGGCATCCACGCTCTCATTGCGGAATGCGCGTCCGGGGGCGATCATGCGCAGCGCTTTGTTTTGCAGAGGACCCAGTTTCTCCATGGCGCGCACCTGCACGGGCGAGGTGTGAGTGCGGAGTAAACGGCCGCCTTCCAGCCAGAAGGTGTCCTGCATGTCGCGAGCCGGATGATCCGCCGGAATGTTCAGCGCATCGAAGTTGTGATATTCGGTTTCGACCTCGGGGCCGTCGAGGACGGAGAAGCCGAGGGAGCGGAACAGGTCTTCGATCTCCCACTGAATTTGGGTCACCGGATGCAGGCTACCCGGCTTTACGCCTGGCGCGGGAACGGTGAGATCGAGCCATTCGGCATCGAGGCGCTTCGCCAGGGCGGCGCGCTCGAATTCGGATTTGCGGCGCTCCCAGGCTTCTTCGAGCGCTTGCTTCGACGTGTTGATGAATTTGCCACGTTGAACCCGCTCATCAGCCGGGAGCTTGCCCATGTCTTTGCTGAGTTGGGTGAGCACGCCTTTGCGGCCGAGGACTTCGACACGCACCGCTTCCAGCTCTTCGGCAGTGCCGGCGGATTGGATGCGCGCGAGGGCGCTGTCGATGAGTTCCTGCATTCAGGCTAAGCCGCAGGCAGCGCGTTGGGCGGCTCTTTGGGCGGCACATTGGGCGCTACATTGGGCAACCAGGCCTGCTGCGCCGATCCTAATTCCCAGTCGAGGTGATTGATGTAAAACAGCAATAACGGTTCGGGATATTCGTTTTTGAAACGCTCGTAAGCACGTGTCTGCCAGCCCTCGGTGAGGTATTGCTTTGCGTCGACGTCTTTGGCGAAGAAGCCCTCTTCGTTGGGAACGCCGAGAAAATTCAGCACCGCCGCGATCATATCCATGTGCGAAATGAGAATGGCCTGGGAGAGATCGGTGGCGAACTCCTCGTCGTTTTCGCCCAGGCGCACCCAAAAGCGGGGCACGGCTTTGCGGAGGCTTTCCGTGTTCACTTTAGCCAGGTGAGTGCGCGTTTTGAAGCGTTCGTAAAGCTGATAAGTCTTCAGTTTTCCGATGGAAACTCCGCGCAACAACAGTGGCAGGCGCTCCTCGCCGAGTTGCAGAAATACGCCTGAAAGCTGCATAAGAGGCCAGCGTAACACAGTGCGTTACAATAGCCCCGTTTGGCTATTTCTTAGATCTCTTGCCGACGCGGTTCAGGAGAAAATGAGCAACATCATCATACTCGGCGCTCAATGGGGCGACGAAGGGAAGGGCAAGCTGGTGGACCTGCTTGCCGGCCGGTTTGAGTACATCGTCCGCTACCAGGGCGGCAACAATGCCGGCCACACCATCCTGATCGGCGACCGGAAATTCGTGCTGCGCCTGGTGCCGAGCGGCATTCTGCATCCGGGGAAGATTGCGGTGATCGCAAACGGCCTGGTGATCGATCCACTGGCGCTTCTCGAGGAAGTGGAACAGCTGGTTGCCGCCGGTGTCGATGTCGCCAGCCAGTTGCGCATCAGCAATCGGGCCCAGGTGCTTCTGCCGACGCATCGCCTCGTGGAGAAGATCTCCGAGGCGAGACCCGGCAGGATCGCCATCGGCACCACGTTGAAGGGCATCGGGCCGTGCTATGAAGACAAGGCGGGACGCCGCGGCATCCGCGTTGCCGACCTGCTGGATCGCGATTATTTCCCCGGCGCCGTGAAGGCCCTGATGGAGGACCACTGCGCGCGCGCACGCGCTTTCGGGATCGAAGACGGGGTGGATATCAAGGGAACCGTGGAGCGATATGTGGAAGCCGCGGAGCATATCCGGCCCATGGTCTGCGACACCGGCCGGCTGCTCGCGGACGCCATGGCCGCCGGCAGAAATGTGCTGTTCGAGGGTGCGCAGGGAACGATGCTCGATCTCGATCACGGGACATATCCTTTCGTGACTTCGTCGAGCGCGTCGGCGGGCGGAGCGTGCACCGGCACCGGCGTTCCGCCGACAAAGATCGATGGCGTGATCGGCATCTCGAAGGCATACACGACGCGCGTGGGCGGCGGGCCATTCACATCGGAAGCGCCGGACGCAGTGGGCGATCTGTTGCGCAATCGCGGCAATGAATTCGGCTCGGTGACGGGCCGTCCACGGCGCTGCGGCTGGTTTGACGTGCCGCTGATTCGCTACACCGCGTCCATTAACGGATTCGACAGCATGGTGGTGACGAAACTCGATGTGCTGGACGCGCTCGATGAGATCCCGGTCTGCGTCGCCTACCGGATCGACGGCGCGACTACTTGCGAAATCCCCGCGACCTGGCGGGAACTGGCGAGGGCCGAGCCGGTCTATGAACGGCTGCCGGGCTGGAAGAGCATCACAAAGGGAGTGTCCGAGTGGGACGATCTGCCGCGCGCGGCTCAGCAATATCTGCTGTTTCTGGAGCGTCAGTC
>Ga0209167_10000489_pt1 | contig 28706 bp, 19 predicted proteins | sample Coa_R1_9_FD_187154 | JGI IMG/M metagenome (GOLD analysis project Ga0209167, IMG submission 187154) | Surface soil microbial communities from Centralia Pennsylvania, which are recovering from an underground coalmine fire - Coalmine... | ecosystem: Environmental > Terrestrial > Soil >...
AAACGCCGTGCCGCAAAACGGGGTGCGGGGGCTCCGCGATTGACCCTAGATCCGCAAGCTGCATTGCCTCAAGAGAAAGAAGTGGATCTTGTGCAGCTCGACGATGCGCTGAACAGGCTCGGTGACTTAGATGCACAGCAGAGCCAGATTGTCGAGCTGCGATTCTTTGGTGGGCTCTCCATTGAGGAGACGTCTATGGTCCTCGGGGTCTCGCCAGCCACGGTGAAGCGCGAATGGGCCACGGCGCGAACCTGGCTGCGATGGGAAATGAACAAGGACGCACTTAAGTGACGCCGGAACACTGGCAAGAAGTCAAAGAGGTTCTGGCCGGCGCTCTGGAACGCAAGCCGGCGGAAAGGTCAACTTATTTAGATCAGGCTTGTCCCGAGCCATCGCTGCGTCGCGAGGTCGAGTCGTTGCTAGCCGCACACGAGCAAGGCGGCAGCAGTTTCTTGGAGTCCCCGGCCTTGGAAGACACTGGATTGAAGGCGGGCACCAAGTTGGGACCCTACCAGATCGTCGGCGCGATTGGCGCGGGCGGGATGGGCGTGGTGTACAAGGCCAAGGACACTCGGCTCCATCGCTTTGTGGCCCTGAAGTTCCTCTCGCAAGACATCGCACACGACCGCGGCGCCCTCGAGCGTTTCGAGCGTGAGACGCGCGCAGCCTCGGCCCTCGACCATCCCCATATTTGCACAATCTATGATGTGGGCCAGCACGAAGGGCGCCCCTTCCTGGCGATGCAATACCTGGAAGGCAGAACACTCACGAGCTGCATCGCGGGCATGCCTATTCCTCTGGAAGAGGCGCTGGAAGTGGGGGTGCAGATCGCCGACGCGCTGGACGCGGCGCACTCCCATGGGATCATCCACCGCGACATCAAGCCCGCGAACATCTTTATTACCAACCGTGGCCAGGCGAAATTGCTGGATTTTGGTTTGGCGAAACTTGTGCCCGCGGGCTGTGCTTCGAACCTCTCGGCGATGCCCACGGCCAGCGGACGGGAACGACTCACCCGGCTGGGCACGGCAATGGGCACGATCATGTATATGTCACCAGAGCAAGTGCGAGGCGAAGACTTGGATGCGCGCACGGATTTGTTTTCATTTGGTGCGGTGCTCTACGAAATGGCGACGGGCAGGCAGGCCTTCACAGGAACAACAGAAGCCGTGTTGTATGACGGCATTCTGCAGAAGGATCCAGTTCCGCCGTCACACGTAAATCCGGCTGTCCCAGCAGAGCTGGACCGAATCATTCAGAAAGCCTTGCAGAAGAAGCGTGAGGACCGGTACCTGTCTGCGCTCAACGTCATGGGCGATTTGAAGCGGCTGCGGTCACAGACTAGTTCGCGTGGGCAGGCGACCCTGCCAATTTCCCAGCTGGTGCGGCGCCCGCGAGTGATGGCGCCGCTGCTCCTCTTGTTGCTTGCGGGAGCGTTGGGGGGTACCTGGTGGCACCACCACAATTCTCCGAAGCGGTGGGCAAAAGAGCAAGCAATCCCCCAAATCGCTCAGCTGATGGACAATGGACAGTTCTTTGCTGCCTTCCGTCTGTCGAGACAAGCTGAAAAATATTCACCTGACGATCCAACCCTGGCCCGCCTGCGCCTCAACTTCTCGCTGCCCCTCACTATAGAAACCGAGCCAGCGGGCGCAGACGTGAACGTGAAGGAATACTCGGACCTTAAAGGTGACTGGGAGTACCTTGGCAAATCTCCGATTCGGCTGAATCTTCCGTTGGCGAATTTCCGCTGGAAAGTCGAAAAGAGTGGATTTGAGACCATGGAGTACGGGGCGGAGCACTTAGGTAACCAAATCTCATTCACCCTACCACCGAAGGGCAACCTCCCTGTGAATTTGCTGCTCGTTCCAGGCGGGAGCCTGCAACTGGGCCAAAGCCCTACGGTAGAGGTGCCGAAATTCCTGATCGGAAAATTTGAAGTCACAAATCGGGAATTTAAGAAGTTTGTGGACGCCGGTGGTTATCGGATTCGCGACTACTGGGCGGAGCCGTTTCTGGAAGGCGGCCGCAAGCTCTCTTGGCAAGAGGCCATGTCACGTCTCCGGGATGCTACTGGAAGGCCGGGCCCCGCCACGTGGGAATTAGGCGAATATCCCGCCGGACAGGGGGATTACCCGGTTAGCGGCGTGAGTTGGTATGAGGCGGCTGCCTATGCGAGGTTTCTGGGCCAGCGTCTGCCAACCATCTATGAATGGAAAATCGCCGCAGGCCCAGGAATATTTTCAGACATCCTTAACCTCAGCAATTTTGGGAGCAAGGGGCCAGCGCTGGTTGGCAGTTACTCGGGTCTGGGCCCCTACGGCACCTATGACATGGCAGGAAACGTGAAGGAGTGGTGCTGGAACGCCACTGGTGACAAGCGCTACATCATGGGCGGGTCTTGGAACGATGCCGTTTACATGTTCTTGGATGACGATGCACATCCGCCGCTCGAGCGATTGCCCGCTTATGGTCTCCGTGTGGTGCAATCCCTCGACCAGACGCCCCTTCCGGATTCTCTTACCCGGCCAATTCAGGACACTCTAGTGCGTGATTACCGCCAGGAGAAGCCGGTGTCAGACACCATTTTTACGGTCTACAAGGGCCTCTACGAGTACGACCGCAAGCCGCTCAATGCGAAAGTTGAAGAAACGGAGGATTCCGCGGAGGGCTGGCACAAGGAGACCATCACATTTGATGCCGCTTACGGACAGGAAAGGGTCACCGCTCACTTGCTTCTGCCCGCGAATTCGCACCCACCATATCAAACCGTGGTCTATTTCGGAGGCGGGCAGATGTTCCTTCCTGGTTCCAGCCGAAGTCCAGAACTTATTTTCGCGGACTTCATCATCAAGAGCGGACGGGCGTTAATGGTTCCCGTGTACAAGGGAACCTACGAGCGCTATCTCCCCGCCAGCCTAGAGAAAGGAACTAGCGGGGAACGGGACCTGGAAATTGAGGATTTCAAAGATCTGGCGAGGTCCGTGGATTACCTCCTCACCCGCTCGGATGTGGATCAAGAAAGGATCGCCTATTACGGTCTGAGCCAAGGCGCTCGATACGGGCCAGTGATGTTGGCGTTAGAAACGCGCTTTCGGACCGCAGTCCTCGTTGCCGGAGGCTTCAGCCCGAAAAAACAATTCCCGGAAATCCGGGAGATCAATTTTGCCACGCGTGCAAAGATCCCGGTCCTGATGATCAATGGCCGATACGACTTTACTTTTCCGATGGAGACCTCTCAAAGGCCCATGTTCCGGTTGCTGGGAACGAGAGAACAAGACAAACGGTATGCCCTATTTGACAGCGGCCACGTCCCACCGAGGAACGATGTCATCCGCGAGACTTTGAACTGGCTGGACAATTACTTAGGGCCAGTGAAGTGACCCGAGCAATCTCGTTAACAAGAAAGGGTTCTGCCATCAGGGTTACTCGGCACGTCTTGAATATGTGCGCTTGGGTGTGCATCGCTGAGGTTGCTATGATTGTTTGCGAATACTTCTTTAGTGTGAATGGCAAGTTTCCGACTTGTTGATTCCAAAGGTGGACAGAGTTTTGGCGAAGGACAACTAATCGAAACGCAGCGCCACCAAAGGGCCGAGGGCCGCGCCCCGGCGAGCAGACAAATAACACGCGGCAAACGAGACCACGAGAAGTACCCCGGCCGAGAGGATAAGTGGGACAGTCTCCAAACCATGGATTTCAGAAAGGAAGCTAGTGAGTACGCGGTTCATCGCAACGGTGACCAGCGGACCAATCAATAGACCGGCGCAGCTTAATCTGAGGCCGCGCAGCAATACGCCGGACAAAATCTGATTCGTTCTAATCCAACCAACGCACCCCTCAGTGAGAACTTGCCCAGATTCGTCAATGTCAAATGACTTGTAACTCATTGATTCGAATATTCGAAAGACCCTATTTTCTAGCTGGTCAGAAAGAACTGATTTTGGGGGGCCAGCCAATCGCCCGGCTGGGCGGGACTCAAATTGTGAGGTGTTGGCACACCTACTGTTGGGCATCGAGGGCCAAGTTCGCCCAATATGTTACACAACCCGTCGTTCAGCCATGACCGCCCTCGTGATCGCTGTTTTTGCGGGACTTTCAACCCCTCACGCCGCAAGATCCGCTGCACCCGGTCCATGCTCAAATACTATCTTCGGGCTTTCAGCAGCGCCGTGATCCACCATACTCAATTAGCCTCACTTTCCTCTTGGAGTCGATGCTTCGAGGGAAGTGACGCAAGTATTCTTGTTTAAGCCGTGCGAATACGGTCTTGCGAGTAAATTCGGAACCGTAACAGCGGAGAATTGAGGTTATTGGCCTTTGATTCCTGAGGGACGGGATCTTTGTTTCTTGAAACTCATAGTAAACTCAAATCTGGACGTTCCCAGATCGTACATGTCGGGGAGCCAACTTCTTTCTCCTTAACCTAAAGTATTTACGCGATTGTAGATAACAACTGACTTTGGCTGCAATTAGGCGCATCTTCTATCTCCTCAGTTGAAACTTCAAAAACGCCACACACTTGCAAAGCGACCATATTAGGATGGGCCACGGGTTTTTCCTAAGTCGCATGGAGAGCCGGTAGAAAATTCCGACGGACCACCCGCTCCGGCCTGTTTCATGGTATTTAGGGTGAATCCGTGGAGACTAAGAGTTTGCCAACAAAACGCGAAACCATTTTGATTGTTGAGCCGGATGCGAAGTCGCGCCAACTATTGCTGGACCTCTTGCGTTCGGCGGGATATGAGGTTTCGTCTGCCGCGACCCAGGAGGAGGGCTTCACCATCGTTCAGAATGGCGGCGTGGACCTGTTTCTATTTTCTGCCGATCTATCGAATTTGCAATGCTGCAACGCTTTGGCGGAAATCAAAGGGCTGGCAGCAACCGCCAGCACACGCGTGATCTTGCTGACGGGCGGCGGGGGAGCGGAACTCGCTCGGGGACTCGATCTAGGCGCCGACGATGCTCTTATTCCGCAATGGGAACCCGCGGAATTGCTGGCGCGCGTGCGCGTGCAACTTCGTGACAAACATGCGTACGAAGATTTGCGGGAAAAGACGCGCCTCGCGGCAGAAGGCCAGGAGACCGCGAACACCGCATTTCAAGCATTGGCCGTAATTGAGAAGATGACGCACGATGCCACAACGCTGGATCGCGGGCTGAAAATCGGGGTCGGTTCCCTTGTTTTCGTCGCTCTTATCATTGCGGGTATTTTTCTTCTGTATTCGCGGCGCGCGGACAAGGAAACGAAACGCGCCTATTCGGCAATCGCACAACTCGAACATGGCGTTCACCGCCAGGAAGAACTGATCGCAGAAACGCGAAAGTTGCGCGTGGATTTGCAGCAAACGGACTCGGCCCTGCAGAAGGAGCAGCTCCAGAAGCAGACGGAAGATCTGCGGCAGAAGATTTCGAGCGGGGGCGCTAGCGACGTTTCCGAACTTAGAAAGCAACTGGAAGAAACAACCGGCCGCTTGAAGCGCCTGGCGAGCGAGTCGGATGCCGCGGAGGGGGTCATTCGATCTTACATGCCGAGTGTCTGCCTGCTGCATGTTTCCGTGGCGTTCAATGACCGGGGTTCAGGGCGGCGTCTGCGCTACGGATTGATTAATGCGGATGGCGCGCCGCTGAAAGACAGCGATGGCAATCCGGTCTATACCTTGGAAGGCCGGATGCCGGAGGTACGCGCGGATTTCTTCGGCACGGGATTTCTTGTCGCGGAAGGGAAAATCCTGACGAATCATCACGTGGCTCAACCCTGGTGGAAGAATGACGAACTAAGTTCGGCGCTCCAACAGGGACTGGAGCCGGTGATTGCGGAGATGACGGCGTACTTCCCGGACGCCCCTTCGGGCGTTTCGGTGGGGATTTCGCAAATATCCGATGACGCGGATCTTTCGATGCTTCACGGCGATCTTTCCGGCCTGAAACGCCCAATTCTGAAGATCGACAGCCGTAAGGAAGCGGTGGTCAGCGGACAGCCTATAATTTCTGTTGGTTACGCGACGGGAATCAGCGCCATTCTAGCCCGCGCGGGAGAGGACGAAGTGGATGACATCGTAAAAGTGTCGGGCGGCGATCCGAGAAAAATAGCTGGCGAACTTCTAAGACGCAAACTGATCCGGCCGTTGGTAACGCAGGGACACATCGGCGACGTACTCCCTGACAAGATAGTTTACGATGCGCAGACGACGTCCGGGGGATCGGGGGGGCCGCTGATCGATCTGGACGGAGAAGTGATTGGGGTGACATTCGCAGTGGTCAAAGGCTTCGGTGGCTCCAACTTCGGCGTGCCGATTCGTTACGCCCAGCCGCTGTTCAAACCACAATAATAAGAATCAGCAGACGCTTGTAGATGAGATCTGGAAACTTGTCTTGACCGCGTTAAAAGGAGAGTGCGCGATGCAGATCGCAACCCGGCAAATGGCAAAGGCCACGATATTGGACACTTCCGGCAATATTAATCTGAAGCATTCGAGCGAAGCGCGTCGGGCATTGTAACCGTCTCCGAGGTCTGCCTAGCCTTCCGTCCCTCCAGCGGTGCGCGACGAATGAAGCGGATTACTTCTGGGTTGCCGTCCGTCCGCACCCAATACTCTTTCTATGCACCCCGCACTCAGGAACTGCGTCGTTGCGGAGCTATGTGAGGGACCTAGACTGTTGGACGGGCACCGCCCTGTTGCTTTCCCAAAGGAAGTATGGCATCATCCTGTTGGAAACCAAAATGAGGGTGCTATGAAACAAAAAGCGGACGTGTTGCAAGGTACGCTGGCGCTGATGGTCTTGAAAACCCTCGCCGTCCTGGGGCCGCTGCACGGCTATGGAATCGCGCGGCGCATCGAACAGATCAGCGGCGACTTGCTCACCGTAAATCAGGGGACTCTATATCCCGTGCTTCTAAAACTGGAGCACGAAGGCGCCATCGAATCCGAGTGGGGCGCTTCAGAAAATAATCGCCGCGCTCGCTTCTATCGCCTCACGCGCGCGGGCCGCAAGCAATTGCACGCCGAAACCTGCGATTGGGAACAAACGGCCGCAATCATCGGCCGCTTCTTTGACGTGAAAGCAGAAGACCTGCCATGAAATCCCTGCGCCGTTTTTTCAAGCGGCTCACAAATTCCATCCTCCGACGTCGACACGACGAACGCCTAAGAGAAGAACTTGCCGAACACATCGCGCTACTAACCGAAGAAAACCTTCGCGCTGGCATGTCTCCGGGGGAGGCACGTCGCCAGGCTCTCCTAAAGCTCGGCGGGATGGCTCGCGTGGAAGAGAGTTATCAGTCCGAGCGCGGCCTGCTCTTCCTCGAAACGACGCTGCAAGACATCCGCTACGCCCTGCGCATGCTGCGCAGATCGCCGGGATTCACCGCCGTTGCCGTTCTCACCCTCGCCCTCGGCATCGGCGCGAACACTGCGATTTTTTCATTTGTTTATGGAATCCTGCTGGCCCCGCTTCCTTACCATGACGCGTCCAGGCTGGTCGTCCTGAATGAAACGACTCCAAGAGTAGGCACCGTCAGCGTCTCGTATCCCAACTTTGTCGACTGGCGCTCGCAAAGTCGCTCGTTCTCTCAAATAGCCTACATCGAGCAAGTGAGTCGCAACCTTGCAGGCGCAAGCGTCAGCCGGCCGGAGAACATAAAAGGCGACAGCGTCTCGCCGAATTTTCTCTCCATGATAGGCGTCCGTCCCTTTCTGGGCCGCGATTTCGAGCCGGCCGAGGAAAATTCCGGAACCCAGCGCGTCTTGCTGCTCGGCTATCAGCTCTGGCAGTCGCACTTCGGCGCTGACCCCAACGTCGTCGGCCGCTCGATTGCTCTCGATGGAAACGATTTTGTGATCATCGGCGTGTTGCCGCCCGATTACCGCACGCTGGACAAGATTGATGTCATGCTGCCCATCGGGGTGTGGATCACAAACAACCCGAGTGCGGCGAGTAGAAGTGATCGCGGCGACAGCACGGTCGTCGCTCGTCTCACGCAAGGCACCACGCTCGCTCAGGCCCGCGCCGAAATGGAAGGGATCGCGTCACGCTTGGCCAAGGAGTATCCCGAAGATAATGACCAGTTCGGCGTCCAACTTCGTCCGATTCGCGACGCCTTCGCCGGCAACCTGCGAACGGAAATTCTTGTTCTCTTCGCCGCGGTCATGTTTGTACTGCTCATCGCTAGTGCGAACGTGGCAAACCTGTTCCTGGTTCGTGGCGCGGCCCGCACCAAGGAAATTGCGCTCCGCATGGCATTCGGCGCCAGCCGGTCGCGCATCATGCGGCAACTGCTGATGGAGAGCTTCGTTCTTGCATTTCTCGGCGGCACGTTGGGACTTGCTTTCGCGCTTGTCGGAATTCGCCTCATCACGCGGCTGATTCCGCAGGGCACGCTTATGGGCGCCAGCATCGGCTTGAACGGCGCTGTGCTCCTATTTACCGCGGGTGTCGTGGTGCTTGCCGCCTTTGTCTTCGGCATGGCCCCGGCAGCGCACTGGGCAAAGCGGGATGTGCAGGGCGAACTCAAGGAAGGAGGCAGAACGGCCAGCGTCGGTGCCGCGCAAAACCGCCTGCGAGGAATCCTCGCTGTCGCGGAGATTTCGCTTGCCTTAGTTCTGTTGGCTGGCGCGGGCCTGATGCTAAAGAGCCTCTATCGGCTGATCAACGTGGATCCAGGCTTCCAGCCCGATCGTGTCCTGACCATGGAAATGTATTTGAGTTCGCGACGGTATTCCCACGGCCCAGCTGTTCTCAGTTTTTGGCGGCAAGTACTCGACGGTGTGCGCGCGCTCCCGGGCGTGGAAAGCGCCGCTCTGGGAAAGCATATTCCGCTTACGGGCAAACATGGCCGCACGGACATCACGATCGAGGGCATGGCGCTGCCCAAGCCCGGAAGCTTCCCCCATCCGGATATACACACCGTCAGTCCCGACTATGTTCGCACGCTCGGAATGGTGCTCGAGCGCGGTAGAACATTCACCGAAGCCGACAACGAAACCGCGCCCCCGGTCGCCTTGGTGAACGACAAACTCGCGCGGCAGTATTGGCCCAACGACGGTCCCATCGGCAAGCGATTCATGTGGGGCAGTTTCAACCCCGCATCGAAGACCCCACCCAAGTGGATCACTGTAGTTGGCGTAGTTGGCGACACGAAAATGTACGGCTTGGCGAACCCCTCGCGTCTCGAAGTGTATGCCCCGCTGCTGCAGGACGCTGACAACGACATGGATCTGCTCGTGAAATCGCAGCTCGATGCATCCGCACTGACTTCGGAAATCCGCGGCGTGGTGGCCGCCGTTGACAAAGATCAGCCTATCTTCGCCATCGCCACAATGAACAAGATCGTCAGCGACGACGTCTCCGCGCCACGGCTCACCTTGGTGCTCCTCGGACTTTTCAGCGCGCTCGCCTTAATTCTCGCGGCTATCGGAATCTACGGCGTGATTTCGTATTCCGTCGCGCAGCGCACTCACGAAATCGGCGTGCGCATGGCGCTCGGAGCGCGGCGCGCCGACATCCTTCGCATGGTCCTCGGCCAGGGAGGAAAAATCGCACTCGTTGGGATTGTTATCGGGATGGCCGCTGCCTTTGGGCTTACCCGGTTGATGTCCGGCCTTCTGTTTTCCGTCAGCGCCGGCGACCCAGCAACGTTTGCCGCGGTGGCTGGCCTGCTCGTTCTCGTCGCGATCTTCGCGTGCTACATCCCCGCGCGCCGCGCCATTCGCGTAGATCCCATGGTCGCTCTGCGCCACGAATAGTCATTCGCGCAAGTGGCCGGCAATGCTAGCGTATGTACCGACGATTGCTAGTTGATGCCTCGGTGAGGGCCACTACGTGGCGAATGTGATGGACGGGAAGGTGACTGTCTCCGATCGATGACCGGAGACACCGAGGCTTTGCATCTCGTGGTTTTCGCATGGTACAAACCGTGAGATTAGGACGCTTCAACAATCTTTCGGCAACTTTGGGGAAGGAGGCGATGACAATGGCAGGACAATCGCAGACCTTCAGCCCGAGCGAACAATCTTTTGTCATTCGCCGGTCTACAGCAGCCGACGCCGAAGTGTGAGGCCTCTTTCACGCTGACCGGATTCGCACCCGGTTCAGCAGCAGGATTAGTGAGGGTTTGCGGCCCTCGCGAATTCGCGACGAAGACTTGATGTCCCGCTGCGGTAAAACGACGGGTTAGTGCGCTACCGATATTGCCTGCTCCGATGATTCCTATCTTCATGTCCACTCCTTTCCTCCGTACAGCGGCTAACCGGATTGGATGAGCAGGCAGCTCCTCAGTTGCAAGCATCTTGGCTGACAAAACACTGACATCCCGATTTCACGTCGATCCGCGCCTTCGTTCCCATCCCAGACAGAGGTCGCATGGATCTCATGCACTTGGACGTTCCGGAGGTTGATTACCGCGGGCTCCGCAAGGCAGGCGAGTCCCCTGTGCCAAAACTTTGCCAGAATCCAAAGTTTTCATGCTATTGGGGTTAGCTTTGAGTGAAAAACAGATTCCCCAAATTACTGAAAACAAAAACAAGTCAAAGTAGAGAATGAGCTTTTGGAGTCGGTTGGTCCGCGCCAGAAGCAGGCGCTCTTCAACATCGAGGCAACTTGTGCACTTACACTGCGGGCTCGTTGCTGCCATTCAGCACTACCGATAACTTCGCGCGCAGCCGAAATATTGAGAGATATGAGTGGGAATTGGGGGGGAACTGGATTCCACAATTTCGCAAAGAGATGCTGAATGAAATCCTATCCCGGCCGCTTTGTATGGAAAGCCCGCCAATTGCCTTCGAGTATTTTGGGGCTTGATTAATTCCTCCGGCCTCGCGCATTCTCCCATCATTGAAATATGGCGAACGCCGAGGAGGCTGCGCGTGGAAGAAGAATCGCGCTGGCAATTGGGCTTCTGGAGTTTGATTGTCACACAGTTCCAGGGGGCGTTCAGCGACAACACGTTGAGATGGCTGGTCGCTTTCCTCCTGCTGGACATGGGTCTAACGCACGAGCGGCGAGATTTCTACTTTGATTTCGTTGTGCCCCTGCTCTTTGCAATTCCATTCCTTCTTTTTTCGATGACGGGCGGCTTCCTGGCGGATCGGTTCAGCAAGCGCTCGGTGACGGCCGGGTTGAAGGTGATGGAATTTTGCGTCATGTTCATCGCGCTGGCGGGTCTAGCGATGGCGAACCTGTGGATTGCCGCAAGTGCGGTTTTCCTGGTGGCCACTCAGGCGGCTCTTTTCGGACCTTCAAAATATGGATTGCTGCCGGAGTTGTTGCCGGAGCGGCGATTGTCCTGGGGGAATGGGATTCTTGAGCTGGGCACATTTCTTGCTTCCATCACGGGGACGATGGCTGGAGGGACGCTGGCAGTATGGCTTCGAGGACGCGAGGTTTGGTCGGGATTGCTGTTGATTGCGTTGGCGGCCATAGGATTTGTGACCAGCCTGGGCATTTCACGCGTGCCTCCGGCGAATCCCGCGAAGAGATACCGTTTCAATGTGGCGGGCGATCTTTGGACTCAGATCAGGGAGGTGCGCCGAGACCGCGTGTTGTGGCTGGCGGTGCTCGGGAATACCTATTTCTGGTTCTTGGCGACGCTGCTGCTTCTGAATATTGTCTTGTACGCGAGCGATGTTCTGCGCGTCGATGCGACGCGTTCGAGTTTGCTTCTGGTGGCGCTATCGCTTGGGATAGGCGTGGGCAGCTTCGCCGCAGGCTATCTCTCCGGAGGGAAGATCGAGTACGGGTTGGTCCCGCTCGGCTCGTTGGGCATCACGATTGCTTGCCTTATCCTTTCCCGTTCGCACCTGGGATATGGTGTTGTTGCATTCTTCTTAGGAATGATGGGTTTTTTCGCCGGGTTTTTTGCGGTGCCCATCAACGCTCTCATCCAACAGCGGCCGGCTCCCGACCGCAAGGGCGGAATCATCGCCGCTGCAAACCTGCTTTCTTTCGTTGGCGTGGCTTGTCAGCCCTTCGCGAATTTAGCGATGATGTTCCTGGGTCATCCAAACCCACAGAAAGTTTTCTTGATTGCCGCAGGGCTGACCGGGGGCGCAACGGTTTATGTGATGTACCTGCTGCCGGATTCTCTCCTGCGGCTGGTGCTGTGGCTCCTGACGCACTCGCTTTACCGCATCAAGATCGAAGGCCGCGACAACATCCCCGAACGCGGCGGCGCGCTTTTTGTTTGCAACCACATGTCGTTCGTGGACGCTTGTTTTCTGATTGCCTCCACGGACCGCGCCATTCGCTTCATCATGTTCAAGGATATTTACGAGCATCCGCTAATCCTTCCGTTTGCGAAAATCCTGCGATGCATACCCATCTCCTCTCAGCTTCGGCCAAGAGAAATGATCCGCTCGCTGCGGGCCGCGACTCAGGCGATTCAAGATGGCGAAGTGGTTTGCATTTTTGCGGAAGGGCAGATAACGCGCATCGGGCAGATGCTTCCTTTCCACCGCGGGTTTGAGCGAATCATGAAGGGAGTGGATGCACCCATCGTGCCGGTGAATCTGGATGGCGTATGGGGGAGCATCTTTAGTTTTGAGCGCGGACGATTCCTCTGGAAATTTCCGCGGCGAGTTCCCTATCCCGTGACCGTGAGCTACGGTAAGCCCATGGCGCCAACCTCCACGGCGTTTGAAGTCCGTGAGGCGGTGCAGGATCTGCAAGTGGCGGCATATCGCAATCGCAAGAAGCACATGGCCACGCTGCACAGGGCATTTATTTCCACGGCCCGGTGGCACCCGCGGCGATTTGCAATGGCGGATATGCGGGTAAAGCGGCTGAGATTCGGCACTGCGCTGAGCAGCACCATTTTTTTGGCTCGGAGGCTGCGCAAGCATTGGATGGGGCAGCGCATGGTTGGCATTCTGTTGCCACCCTCGGCTGCGGGCGCGATGGTGAATTTCGCGGCGATGCTTTCAGGAAGAGTGCCAGTCAATTTGAACTACACGGCGTCGAACGAAATCCTGGAATCTTGCGCGCGGCAGTGTGAGCTCCAAACCGTGGTTACCTCCAAGGCTTTCCTGGAACGCCTCCCTCTTACAGTTCCCGGTAAGATTCTGCTGCTCGAGGATATCGCCGTCACACCCGGCTTTACCGAAAAGCTCGCCGCCTTCCTGTTGGCCTGGTTTTTGCCTGCATCATTGCTTGAAAAGATGCTCGGAAATCAAACGCCGCAAAAACTGGATGATCTGGCCACGGTTATTTTTTCGAGTGGCAGCACGGGTGATCCCAAAGGCGTGATGCTCTCGCACTACAACATCATGTCCAACATTCAGCAGATTGCACAGACCTTTATGCTCGGCCGCGATGACCGCCTGCTGGGTGTGCTCCCATTTTTTCATTCGTTTGGGTTCACGGTGACGCTCTGCATGCCCGCGGTGATCGGAGTTGGCGTCGTGTATCATCCCAGCCCGCTCGATCTGGTGGCCATCAGTGAACGCGTCCGCGACTATCGCCTCACCTTTCTTCTGGCGACGCCGACGTTTCTTCAAGCCTACATGCGCCGGTGCAAGCCCGAGGATTTTGGCAGCCTGCAATTTGTGCTGGTGGGCGCAGAGAAACTGCCCGAACGTGTGGCGCTTGCTTTTGAAGATCAATTCGGAATACGGCCGCTGGAGGGCTACGGATGCACGGAATGTTCGCCGGTGGTCAGTGTGAATACACGCGATTTTCGCGCGCCCGGATTCCGACAGGTTGGCTCCAAGCGCGGACGCATCGGGCATCCGCTGCCGGGAATTGCCGTACGGATTGTGGATCCCGATACGATGGCCGCTGTCGCTCCGCTTCAGCCGGGGCTTCTGCTGGTCCACGGGCCCAACGTGATGATGGGCTATCTAGGTCGGCCGGAGAAGACCGCCGAAGTTTTAGAGGATGGTTGGTATGTTACCGGGGACATCGCCTCCCTTGACGAGGATGGTTTCCTGGCGATCACCGACCGGCTGGCGCGCTTCAGCAAGATTGGCGGCGAAATGGTTCCCCACATAAAGGTGGAAGAAAAGTTGCAGGAAATCTCGGGCAAGGTGGAACAAACTTTCGTGGTGACCGGCGTTCCCGACCCTAAGAAAGGCGAACGGCTGGTGGTCCTGCACAAATTGCCGGAGGCCGAGCTAAAGGAGTGTCAGGAAAAACTCGGCCAGTCGGGCCTGCCCAATCTCTGGGTGCCGCGGCCAAACCAGTTCTTCGCTGTAGAGCAATTTCCCTATCTGGGCACTGGCAAATTAGATCTGCGCAAAGTACGGGATCTTGCGGTTCAATTCTCGCCGGCCGAGTAGCCGGCCCTCCAATCACGCGGAAGCGTGCGAAAAAAAGCGCCGGTGGATTGCTCCACCGGCGCTTTTGGTTCTGGTTGAATTTCGCGACTAAAAATTGAATTTCATCGCAACCTGCATAATGCGAGGATCGCGGGTCGAGGTCACTGTATTGAAGGCCGAAGATGTCATGTTCAATGAGCCGCAGCAGATGGGGTTGGTGTGGTTGAAAGTATTGAAAGTCTCCCAGCGCAACTGACCGGTCAACCGCTCGGTGAACCTGATGTTCTTAAATAGCGAGAGGTCGGTATTCCAGAAGCCCGGGGCGCGGATGGCGCCGGGACGCTCCGTTGTTTCCGTCGTCTGGGTTGCGGGCGGCGCGGCCAATCCAGCTGCGTTGAACCAGGTTGTGGAGAGACTGTGGAGACCGCCCGCGTCAGGATTGCCCACTAGATTCGGTCGGCAGCCCAAAGGTGATGCGCCAAGCAGGCAGCCCGAGCCTGTTGGATCATTGCAGGCAACACCAGTTCCAAAGCATGTGCCATTGCCTAAGACAGCTGTAAGAGGAAGTCCCGTCTGGAAGGTCTGAATTCCAGAAAACTCCCAACCGCCCAGGACATGCCCTGTGAATCCTTTCTGGCTGCGAAGCCAGGGGATTTCCCAAACGAAGTTGGCGGTCACCACGTGCCGCCGGTCGGCAGAGGTCGGTCCGTAATTGCTGGCAAAATCACCTGCAACTTGGGGGATAGCAGCGCCACCCGTGCTTCGGTCGGCAGGATCGGTGGTCAGCCCGTGCGACCAGGTGTAGGCAAAATTAACCAACGAATTCCCGGAGAAGCGTTTCTGGATCAAAACCTGCAACGAGTTGTAGTTGGAAGTGAAGGCATCAACGAAGAAAAGTCCGGGCCCGTATCCGGTATAAGGCCGGACAACCGCCAGTTTGTTTGAGTTCGTCGTCCCATTTATGGGCCCGGATATGGCCACCGCGTTGGCCGGCAAAGAAACCGGGCCGGCAAAGCATGGCGTGGCGGCAGTACAGGCCAAGTAGGCTGCCGGAGCGGGTTCGTTGAGGTCCTCGAAGCCAGGAAGGTGAATGCCATTGTTCCCGTAGTAGCCCACATCCAGCATCCAATTCATGGGGAATTGATGCTGGACGTCCAAGCTCCATTGCTGAGAATAGGGAGACCTGTAGTTGATCGGCATGCGAGATTGGATTGTGAAAGGCGCCTGAGTAGCGACGGTGGTAGTTGCACCTGTCGGATTCGAGAGAGTGCTGGAGTTGATATTCAGGTTGGTTAGGAAGCCCTGGCTCAAACCAACATTTAACTCGGGGTTTCCGAATTCGAGGCCATTGTCATAGTAAAGCCCCCAGCCTGCGCGCACAGCGGTCTTTCCATCGCCCAATGGATCGACGGCGATGCCGATGCGAGGTGCGACGGCGCCATCGAATTCCGAACCTACCTTGCTCCCAAACGGTGACTGCGTGCCTTTGAATCCGTTGAAGGTCGGCGGATTGGCGAAGATAAGTCCGTTCAGCAAGTTGAAATTCGGATTACAGGCGCTCGCAGTGGGAACACCGTTCTTCAAATTCACATCAATGTTGCCGGTCGAGGTGATGCAGGGCGCTTGAGCAGGGTTATACAGGGCCGGATCGAAGTTGACCAACCGGCTGGAGCCATTAGGCCCGCTGGCATCTGTGGGCTCGCGGAAAAACGAGTGGCGGATGCCGAATGTAACCGTGAGTCTTGGTAATGCTCGCCAGGTGTCCTGCGCGTAGTACTCCATCTGGTTGTCAAAAATATTGGCGGTGACGTCCAGAGAGGCTTGCGAGAAGGACGCGAGCTGACCGAGAAGGAAATTTGCAAATGATTGCTCGAAAGAAAAGGGACAGTTGCCGTTAAATTGCGGGCCCGGAGGCGCGGTGCACACTGCCGTCGCAATTGGACCCTGCGATCCATTAGGTTGGGTGCAAGTCAGGACTGCAGTCTTGGCGGCGTTGAGGACACATGTTGGCTGTTGCGTAGTGTCAAAGGAGAAAGATCCATTATTGCTGCCCGAGAGCTGGTTCTCGTGTTTGTTGTAGTGGTAGTAGATGATGCCCATTTTGAAGGTATGGGCGCCGACAATCTTGGTGAAATTTCCGTAAACCGTATGGTTGGTATTGTAATCATTATAGGGACCGAAATCGGAAATTCCTGTTCCACCAGTGAGGGATAAAGAAGGCACGCGACCCAGGAGATTCGCGAAAGGCAAGCTGGCGCCTAACACCGTTTTGATGTCCGGCGACTGGGAGAAATTCTCAAGCCCGGTCACATTGCTGATGATCGCGCCATAGGAATAACGGTAGCCCACGTCAAAAAGCATTTTCGGACTGAGAGTGACCGTCCCGACAATGCTATACTGACGCCCGGGTGAGTTTGTGTTGGTTGTGGCGATACCGTTGATCGGCTCGCTGGTGAAGAGACCGCCGCCTTCAACGGTGGGGTTGCTGTCATTCTGAATCTTCCCGGCAAGAGCCACTTTAGAGCCAAAGTTATGGTCGATCTTGACCATGTCTTCGCGGAAGTTAAAAACATTTCTGAGCGTTGTAACGGAGTTAAACGGGTTTGAAACTGTAGCCGAATTAGGCGTAGGGAACTTTGAGAAAAGGTCTTTCACGTAAGCGGCCGCAACGGGATCGATGGATCCCGAGGGGATGCTTGTGCCGTATGTGGTGCAGGGACCAGGCGCACCGCCACTGTTGGCCCACTGAGTGCAAACCACATGGTTGAACACCCCGTTTGTCATACCTGCGTAAGGCAAGTTCGAGCTCGGATTTGAATAAGTGACTATGCGGCGAGCCTCCTCAGAGACGAAGAAATAGGTCTTGTCGCGATGCTCGTACACTTTGGGAATATAGACCGGGCCGCCCACCATGCCGCCAAAATCGTTGTACCGCAGTTGTGGCCGGGTTGTAACGGGGTTGGCGTGGTTATTGAAATAGCTGTTTGCATTTAGATCGTCGTTGCGAAAGAACTCATAGAGGCCGCCATGAAGGGCACTGGTGCCCGACTTGGTGATCACGTTGATTTGGCCGCCAGCGGAGCGACCGGATTCGGCGTCATATACGCCACGAACCACGCGGAATTCGCTGATGGCATCAATGCTGGGAAAAGAGAGCAGGGTGAGATTGGAGCCGCGATCCACATTGTCGGCGCCATCCACTTGCCAGTTGTTTTCCTCGCGGCGGTTGCCATTGATCTGGAAACTCATGAGGTTTGTCCCGAAGGGGGCCGTGGCGCCGGGGAAGTATTGGGAGGCGTTGCCGGAGTCAGAGGCGCCAGGCACCAAGAGCACGAGCGCGGCATAATTGCGGCTGTTGAGTGAAAGCTCACGAATTTGGGTGCCGGAAATCACGCCTGCTGCAGTGGCGCTCTCGGTGTCAACTCGCAGTGCGTCCGCCTGGACAGTCACGGATTCCGTGGCGGCACCCACTTCGAGCTTGAAGTTGACAGCCAGCTTATCGTCAACGTTCAGGACGAACCCCTTTTGTTCGGACTTCTTGAACCCCGTTGCCTCCACGGAGACGTTGTAACGCCCCACAGGCAATAGCGCGATGACAAACTCGCCATGGTCGTCGGTTTTAGACGTGCGGACGAATCCGGGCTGGTCTGCGTTGGTTATCGTGACGTTGGCACCCGGGGCCGCGTTTCCTTGCGGGTCAAGAACCGTCCCGGAAATCGTGCCGGTGACGTTCTGGCTGGAACAAACGCAGGTCAGAAAAAGCGCAACCACAATCGCGCCCAAACATTTGCTGGTTATGCCTCTCATGGAAGGCCTCCTTGGGGCCGTGTTCACGTTAAAGCCGAACAATTCAAATTCTCATTTTCAGCAATATGCACAATGATGTTGAAATCAGGCGAACCGCTCGCCGGAAACTTATTGCCACAACCAATCTGCATCCTGAAATGCAATCGCTTTGGGAAGAGTCCGGAATTCGCACTCGCGCCAAATTCCATGTTCGGAGGGATTGATTTGCCCTGGTCAAACCCGTGCGCAGGAATCAGCTCCGGCTGCAGTTGCTGATTCCAATAAAAGACTGCACGCAAATCCAAATGGTCCACATCAATCAGGACCACTTCTCACCCCTGTTCCCTGACCGCCGTAACGTCTGTATATAATGCTAAGTCGGAGAAAGTCAAGAACTTATGAGGAATGCATGGACTCGCGGATGAAACCGAGACCCATAATGGGAGCCAGTTACCTGAGACTCTCGCGTTTATCCGAGGGTTCACACTACTTTGGCCTAAGTGATAGTTGTTAGGGTGGAATTTTTCCGTTTCGCGATTCTTACTCCATTGTTTTTGTCCATTTGATTGAACGGTAGACTGGAGAGCAATGAAAGTTTTGGTACTTGCGCCGCCAATGGGGACCGCGGGCGGCATCCAACAATACACCGCGACGCTGGTTGCCGCGCTTGCCAAAATCCTGGGCGAGGAGAATGTTCGGCTGGTTGCGGTGGCGTCTCAGGCCGAGGCGCGCGCTGATGGGTCGCTTGCCTTGCGAAAGAGTGTGAAGCTGCTCTTCCTTACGCGAGTTCTGTGGGGAGCAATTACGTGGCGGCCGGATCTGGTCATCTGCACGCATCTGGGAGTGGCTCCAGCAGCCCTGAAAGTTAAGAGCCTGTTCCACAAACCCTACTGGGTCGTCTTGCACGGGATCGAGGTGTGGGGAAATTTGCCGCCCATGAAACTGCGCGCGCTACGGGAAGCGCAGCGGCTGATCGCGAACAGCCGGTTCACACTGGACGCGACAGTTTCTCGCCATAACTTGGTGGGCAAGGATTCCAGTATCCTTCCGCCATCCTTTGAACGGGTGCAGATTGCAGATAACTCACAGAAGATAGACATTTACGCTGGCACGGAAAACATTCGCCCAACCGTGTTGACTGTGGGGCGACTAGCGGCCTCAGAGAGATACAAGGGTCACGACGTGATGCTGGAAGCGTGGGTCCTGGTCCGGCAAAAAATTCAGAATGCAGAGTACATAATTGTTGGAGACGGTGACGACCGGCCGAGACTCGAAGCGCGCGCGCAGGAATTGGGAATATCTGATTCGGTAAAATTCGCCGGCGCAGTATCGGGCGCGTCGCTGCAGGATTACTACAAAGCGTGCAGTGTGTTCGCGCTCCCCGCACGAACTGATCTTGATCCTCGAGCGCCGCGCGGGGAAGGATTCGGAATCGTTTTTCTGGAGGCGATGTCGCACGGGAAACCTGTAGTGGGCCCTATGATTGGGGCGCCCGCGGAATTTATTCATGACCGACTGCATGGAATGCTCGTTGATCCAACCAAGCCTCAAGAAGTCTCTGCGGCGTTGATCGAATTGCTGGAACATCCGGAGCGGGCGGAAGGAATGGGGAGCGCAGGGAGGGATTGGGCGCGGCAGGAATTCAGTTTTGAAAAGTTCTACGAGCGATTGCAAGGTATATTGGCAATGGCAGCGAGTTCTGGCGGCCGATAAATCAATTTGATTAGTAGATTTAGGAGAATTGCCGGAAATGGCGTACCGGGCGGACGCCGATCACAGCAGGACGTTTCGCTGTGAAAGGCTGGGAGCGCATGAACTGTAAATTTTCCAAACATAGATAAACCAAGAATCGAAAGAGACCCGCGAGTGTTCACTTTTAGCAATAGGCGGGAACTGAAATTACAATTTTCCGCGGCGGTGCGTTATCGTTAATTGATTGCACGCAACCAGTCGGCGATTGAGGGAAATGCGAAGTAGTTCCGTCCAAAACGCCGGTTGGAAGCCTGAGGAGTGAAATTCAGACCTCAAGAAGCAAGCCAAGAAAATCCGGCACATTTCCAATTGAGATCTGACGTGATTGATTAAAGAGCTGTCGTTGAACCAGGTTCACTGTAGACATTAAGGGGGATTTAAGACTGCTTCGCTTATCTTTTCTGAGTTTGCGCTCTAATTCGTATCGGTTTTCTTTCATGAATTAAACTTGTGCCGGGGCCATGTGGTGAATGAATTTCGAGTCTTAATTTTTTCCAGCAAGCCACCCGCAAAGCTCGTTCGCATCGTCGAACGAATCCGCAGGGAATTGCCGGAAGTAACCGGCATTGCCATCGTTTACGAACCGCTTCGTGAAAAGCCTCTTGGAAGGCGCGTGCGTGGGATCTTGGGCCGAATTTCGGAACCCTACTACCTGGCATTTGTCTTCGACAGAAGCCTGCGGATGTTCCTCAGGCCTATCCGGCGCGCCGGAGATGCAATTCTGCGCTTCCTTCACGCCGCGCCCCGGAATCTGAATCCTCGTCTGGCGTCGTCGTTCGATGATTTGCAAGACTTCGCGAAAAAAAATGGCATCGCGATTTTGCTTACCAATGATCTGCACTCGGATGAATCACTGGCCTTTGTGCGCAAGTTCCGCCCGGACCTCGGAGTGATTTTCGGAACAAAAATCCTAAAGCCCGCGCTGTATGAGATCCCGAGACTTGGCTCAATCAACGTTCACAAGAAAAAAGTGCCGGATTATCGTGGTGGAGGGCCGACCGGTCTTTGGGAATTGCTGGAAGGGGCGAAGGAAATCGGCATCACAGTTCACGGCGTGACCACGAACCTGGACGGCGGGCCAGTTCTGCAGCGGACGACGTTGAGGATTGACCCGTACGACCGGCTGGAAAGCCTGGCATTGAAGGCCGATGTGGTTGGCAACGACCTACTTATCCAGACCATCCGCGACATGGTTAAAGGGACCGGTAGCTTTCAAGAACAGACGGGTGAAGCCCGGACCTTTCGCAACCCATCTGACCACCTATTGCTGGCTTATCGCCGCGAACTCGATCAGAAACTCACGCCATACGACAGACCTCGCGGCAGACCCATGTGGAAGCTGGTACTGCGAAGTATTCTGTTATATCCGTTCCTGTTTTTTAGAAATTGGAATTACCGCTTCCGGCAGTCCTTTCCCGTTATCATTCTTTACCACCACCTGATCACCGACAGGCCCCATCACCTTGGATTGCCCACTTCCGAATTTGTGAGGCAGGTTGAATTTCTCCGGCGACATTACCACATTGCCAGCCTGCCCGAGGCGATGCAGATGCTCGAGGCAGGGCGCGTGAAGGCGCCCACCGTGGTGTTGACATTTGATGATGGGTACGCCGAGAACTACATCAACTTGCGAGCAGTAACTGAAGAATATCGAATACCAGTTTTTCTTTTTGTAAGCACGGCGCATATGCAGAGCCAGGCCAGTTTTGGCCACGACCGACGCCGCGAGCAATCAGGGTTTTCTCCTCTCAGTTGGGAGCAAGTTGTAGTGCTCCACCGCGCAGGATTTGGGTTTGGCTCGCACACCAGGACTCATTTTGATTGTGGATCGACCGACGAGGTTGCGCTCAAAAGCGAGATCGTGGATTCAAAAAGCGAACTTGAAGGTTACCTGGGAGAATCGGTTGACTACTTCTCATTTCCCTGGGGGATGCCTGCCAACATGTCGGAGCCGGGTAAAAAGCTGGCACTCCAAACCTACGGCTATTCCTACGCAGCTGCGGGCGGAATAAACCCCCCGGGGATGAGTACACGGCAGATTCTTCGCCGGTGCGACCATCCACCGTTTGTTTTCGATCTTGAATTGCTGCTTCAATGCGTCCTGGAGTTTGATAACCGGGGCTGAAGAGCGATTCTTGCCTCTCTTCGTGAAGATTAGGAGTGTCAGACGAGAGGTCTTAATGTGCAAATGTTTTCATAATTTCGCACCGATTTGGTACATCCACCCCCATAAACCCATTGTTTTCAATGTTCTATGTGGACTCCAGGTTGGTATCCAACGCGCTCTAAGGGGTAATGACAAGCTGTACTTAACCCCTGGAGACCACCCGAAATGTTCAAAGGCCGAGTTGCACGATTGGTTCTAGCAGGCGCCCTGCTTTCCAGCCCCATTATGGTGCCGACAATAGCTGGAATATTGCATTTTGAGCCCACTTCTGCAGCCGCTCCCGTGCCAGGAAAGAATCAAGCTGTTCAAGGTCCAGCGCTAGGAACTGATCCACAAAAGGCCGTGAATCTGAGCGCATCTTCCATTTCCCCCGAGGAAGCCAGAGCCAGGGCCACGCACGCGGTGGAGGCCATGAGCTTGTTGCTCTGGGGTGTGTCTCTTGTCGGGCTGTCGATGCTGCTTAAATGGACTGTGAAGAATCGGCAGAAACAGCAAGTCTCCGCCAGCGAGTGAAAAGCAACTTTTGGCCCCGATCCGTGACGCTGAATCTAGGGTTCCTAAACATCCAATAATGAGGATTCGGACCGACTATTTGTTTGGGCTACTCCCACCAGCCCAGTGACTTGCGGGTTGATTGCGTCAAACAAGGCACTTGCTCGCAGCGCTTGCAGAAGTCGAACCAAGAAATTTGATTCATCTGGACGGATTGCCAAAGCAAACGTACTCTTGCAAGAGCAAGTCTTGCAGATCGGTTTTTGTTTAGCACTGAGTTTATAGGGAAGCTCCACCTCGATCGTATGAGTATTCAGGACTCACTCCCAGCCGTCTCTAATGGACTGAGCAAGTCCGCGTTCCGAAAGCATATTCTCTCCGTGGATGTGGAAGACTATTTTCAGGTGGAGGCATTTGCCGACCGGGTGAAACGGGAGGATTGGGAAGGGTTTCCTTCTCGAGTGGAGCAAAACACGATGCGGCTCCTTGACCTGTTCGACGAATTCAAGGTGAAGGGCACATTCTTCTTGGTGGGATGGGTCGCAGACCGGTATCCGAATTTGGTGCGTGAAATTGTCGCCCGTGGACATGAGCCCGCATGCCATAGTTATTGGCACCGGACCGTTTACAGTTTGACGCAAGAGGAGTTTCGAGAGGATACGCGCAAATCCAAGGACCGAATTGAGCAGATCGGCGGCATCCCCGTTCTGGGGTACCGTGCCCCCACATGGTCCATCACCCGGACGTGCTTGTGGGCGCTCGACGTCCTTGTAGAATTGGGCTTCCAATACGATTCCAGCATTTATCCGATTCAGCATGACCTATACGGTCTGCCCGGAGCCGGAAGGTTGCCCTACACACATCAACTGGGTGGTGGACGAACGCTTCGCGAATTCCCTCCCGCGACTGTGAAGCTTGCAGGAATGACTTTGCCCGCCGCTGGGGGAGGGTATTTACGCATTTTTCCACTTGCTTACACACACTGGGCGTTTCGCCAAATCGAGCACAGCTCCGAGAACCCAGTGATTGTTTACCTACACCCCTGGGAGGTTGACCCGGAACAGCCGCGCATACAGGGCCAGCTGAAATCCAAATTTCGCCACTACACGAACCTCAACAAAATGACAGGAAGGCTTCGTTCCATTCTTGGACGATATTCCTTCTGGGCATTTCGCGATCTGTTGGCTGCCTCCGGCGCTGACCCGAAAATGAACCCACTGCTTGAAGTGGGACCAATGGCTCCTGGGCTACGGTGAACAGGTGCAGGATCAGCCTCAAACCCGGACTGCCGCTGACGCCGCGAATTCCCCAAAGCGATTTGCTGAAAAGATAGACAAAATCGCGCCATGGATCTTGACCTACCACGAGGTTGAGCCCGACAAGTCTAACTATTTGTATGCAGTTACTCGCGCTCAACTGGACGAACAGTTGAGCCTGATCTCAACGCGAAATCGGCAGCTTGGCCATGCTTCTCCGGGTGCCAGCGTGACATTCGACGATGGACACGTTTCAAATATCCAGGTGGCCAGGCCTGTACTTGAGCGGCACGGTATCCCGGCAATTTTTTTTATCACCGCCGGCAGAGTGGAAGAACGCCCTCAGACTATGACCTGGGCGCAATTGCGCTCGCTCGTGGAAGCGGGACATTCCGTGCAGTCGCATGGCTGGTCGCACAAATTCCTGACGCATTGCTCGGATTCAGAATTGAGGGAAGAATTGCAGCGCTCGAAGGGAGAAATGGAAAGCCATCTGGGCGTCCCTGTGGAGTGGATCTCTGTTCCCGGTGGGAGATGGAACCGTCGCGTGGTGGACGCGGCAAGAGCTGCCGGATATTCTCGTATTTACACCTCTGATTTCTGGCGCAAACCGGCGGAGTCCGATGGAATCACGGTATTGGGGCGTTTGATGGTTCGGAACACAACCACAACTCCCCAACTCGGACGGTGGCTTTCAACGGACGTTTCGTCTTTGCGGATGCTCCGAGCGAAGGGCCATGTGAAGGATGCAGTCCGCGCCGTGCTAGGCGATCAGACCTATCATCGCCTGTGGTGCTGGCTGGCGGACGACAGAGGTTCTGGCATGGAGGGTGAAGCCTGAGCGGGACGCTTTGGTATCAAGAGTAAGAGCAAGATTATGCGGATCCTTCAACTCATCGGCAGCCAAGGTCTTTACGGTGCAGAGAACGTCCTTCTGAATCTTTCCGTTGAGTTGCAGCGCCAAGGTCATTCCTGCGTCGTCGGCGTTTTCCGGGATTCCCGGTATCCCAATATAGAGGTGGCCCGAAGAGCCGAGGAGATCGGGCTGGCTACGGCATTAATTCCTTGCCGGGGACAGGCGGACTGGGGAGCGGTGCGCGCCATCAGGGCATTGGTGAAAAAGAACGCAACGGATTTGATTCACACGCATGGTTACAAGCCGGATCTTTACGTGTATGCGGCGCAGTTAGAAAACATGGCCGCGGGCCTTGTTGCAACGCCACAATTGGCCCGGGCGCAGTGTGGCGATGCGGACTTACGCGGTGCTGGATCGATTGGCGCTTCGGCGTTTTGACCGGATTGCGGCCGTGTCTGAGATCGTTGCCGGGAAGCTCCGCAAATCAGGGATAAAGCAAAACCGGATCGCCTACATTGCCAACGGGGTTCCCATCCCTGAGCGAAAAGCGCAACCGTCGCTGGCGATCGAGATTAACAAAGGGAAGCGATTGTTGATTGGAACCGTTGCGCGACTTTCCGCCGAGAAGGGATTGAATATTTTCCTGGAAGCAGCCAAGCAGCTCACGGCTGAATTCCCAGAGGCCCTCTTTGTGATCGTAGGTGAAGGGCCGGAGCGCGCCGTGCTGGAGCAGCAAGCAAGAATGCTCGGTCTCGAAGGGAAAGTTATTTTTGCTGGAGCGCGGAGTGACTTGGGGGGAGTCTACGCATCTCTCGACGTTTTCATAATGACCTCATTCAACGAAGGTATGCCCTTGGCATTGCTGGAGGCAATGGCGGCGGGCCTGCCCGTGGTTGCCACGAGCGTCGGAGCAATTCCCAGCCTGATCCCGGACGCGTCGAAGGGCGCGTTGATTGAACCGGGAAGCTCGGCGGCTATTGTACAGGCGATTACACCCTTGCTTCGAGACGGCGAACTGCGGCGGAGAGTAGGAGAGAATGCCAGAGAGCACGTGCGCGAGAATTTCTCGGCCGGGCGCATGGCCGAACGTTATCTGCAATTGTATGCAGAAGCGGCGCAGCAAAGGGCTTCCCGAAGGAAGCGCAATGTCGAAGCGCAGGCAAGCGTCGCGGAGAATCACGGACGCACCAGGGGCTAAATCTTAGCCAAGGATAATCTGAGAGGGTTGAAGCTTTCACAGATGGACTCGAAGCCAGAAATTCGGTTCTCCGTCATCGTGCCGGCTCGAAACGAAGAGCGCATGATCGGGGGCTGCCTGGAGCGACTGGCGGCGATGAATTATCCCAGGGAAAAACTCGAAGTCATCCTGGTTGACAACGGATCCACGGATCGCACACTGGAAGTTTTCCAGTCGTGGGCCGACCGGCTCAATCTTCGTGTTCTGCAACGGCCCAATGTCAAAATCTCCGCGCTGAGAAATCTGGGGGCCGCAGAAGCGAAAGGCGAAGGCCTGGCTTTCCTCGATGCCGATTGTCTGGTGCCTCAGGACTGGCTTCGAGATGCGAGTTCGTTCTTGTCCAATGAAAATGAGGGCGTCATCGGCGCACACTACAGAATCCCGCCGGATTCGACATGGCTAGCGCGCTCCTGGTTCGATGATGAACACGCCAACACCGCCGGAGACACCTCCTATGTTCCCGCCGGGGATGTGTTGCTGCGAAAAAGCACGTTTGTCCAAATCGGCGGCTTCGACGAAAAACTGGAGACGAACGAGGACTACGAATTCTGCCGGCGCGCCCGGCGTCTCGGAATTCCTTTGCGCTCCTATCCGTGTTTGGAAGTGATCCACCTTGGAACGCCGCAGAAGATTGGCAGGTTTTACCGGCAGCAGCGTTGGCACGGGCGCCACGTTTTCAAGGTGTTCGTGGACAATCTGCCGTCGCTCTACAACGCAAGGGCGATCTTTTTCGCGATATACGCCCTGTTGTCTGTCTTTACTTTGGTGGCGGGCATCGGTGCCTCCATCATTACCGGCCACCCGCAATGGATTCTTGGGGCGGTAGGCTTTCTTCTGCTGGGCCCGATTCTTTTGGCGGCGCGTTCCACCGTGAAGCGAAGGAAGGTTGAAATATTCCTGCCGCTGGTCCTTCTCTATTTTCTCTATGGAATGGCGCGGGCCGCTTGTTTGCTTCCGCGGTTAGACATAAACCAATGGAAAAGCGTACCGGCCACAAACCAATAATCCCAACAAGATTCCGCGCGTGATTGAGTGATTGTACCTTTATGCTTAACTTAAAAAGAAAGAAAATCCGGCAAGGGATTCGGCAATGAGCAAGCTGACCGATCGCGTTTACGCATCGAGCCCCGTTTGGGTCCAGAAGGTGGGCATCAACGCCTTTGGGTGGTACTGGGCTCGCCGGCGATTGGGCGGGGATTTTCAACGATTCTCGCAGGCCTACGAAGAACGGGAATCCTGGGATCAGGACCGCTTTCGCGGCTACCTCCAAGACCAGCTTCGCACTCAGGTTCAACGGGCCTATCGTGAAGTGCCCATGTATAGGGAAGCCTTTCGGAGTAATGGCGTTTCCGAGGGCGTGCTCGAGAAATTCACGCTCGAAGATTTGAATAAGTTGCCGCTGCTCGACAAATCAAAGGTGCGCGCCAATTCCGCCGCGCTACTGACCGAAACCGCGGCAAAGAATCCGCCGAAATATTTCAACACCAGCGGAACTACAGGAACTCCGCTACGGATCTATTGGGACTTTTCCGTTCATCAGCACAACATCGCGGTGCGGGCAGCGCGATCGTTCCGTTGGGCAGGAGTCAATTACCTGGAACCGCGAGCAGTTTTGGCCGGACGCATTGTCGTTCCCCCATCGCATCATCGCCCGCCGTTCTGGCGATATAATATGTGGGAAAAGCAGCTCTACCTTTCCACATATCACATCCTTCGAGAAAACCTCCACGATTATGTGGCCGCCATCAACAGGTTTAAGCCCGTCACCATGACTGGATTTGCCTCCGCCAACTATTTTCTCGCCAAGTTGATTGGAGAGTCGAATCTCGAAGTAAACAGCCCTCGCGCCATAATCACCACCAGTGAGCGTCTCGCACCGGAGATGCGCGAAGTTCTGGAGCGGGTGTACCACTCGCGCGCTTATCAGGAGTATGGCGGCGTGGAGAATTGCACTCTCGCGTCCGAATGCGAGAAAGGCCGGATGCATGTCCATTCCGATTTTGGGCTCCTGGAGATTTTGCGTCCGGATGGGACACAGGCGGCGCCCGGAGAAGTCGGCGAAATGGTACTCACTGGATTCGCGAACGTGAACCAAATCTTCGTTCGCTATCGAGTGGGCGACCTCGCGGCCTGGTCCAAGGATCCTTGCCCCTGCGGGCGAACCCTGTTCCCCGTTCTGGCTGAACTTTCTGGTCGGCAAGAAGACATCATCATCCTTCCTGACGGGCGTGAAATGACGCGCTTCGATTTTCTCTTCAAGGATCTGGACGGCGTGAGGGAGGGGCAATTTGTGCAGGAAGACCTCAATCATTTCGTGATTAACCTGGTACCCACCTCTCAATACACCTCAGCAGATGCGGATGAGATCCGCGAGCGAATGCGGGTTCGCTATGGGGTCAATTCCAACTCACAGGTTGAAATCCGGATTTTGGAGAGGATCCCGCTTGAGAAAAACGGTAAGTTCAGGCCTGTGGTGAGCCGGCTGAAGCGAAATGCCTCAAATCCAGGCTCTCGTTGAGGCGGTGGTCCCCTGGGGAAGGCGATAAGGACCCCCTCTCGTTCCAGCCGGGAATTTATACGTAACATGTTGGTTAGTGTCCCGATTGGATGTATAATTCAGGCTGGCACGTGCTCGGGGTTAATACTGCGTCGGGAATCTGACTAGAATTCTCGAACCTTGTCATCTGAAGGGCTGAAGTTGCTGTTTCGCGTCCCCCTAATTATAACCCCCCTGAGAAGTGTCGCTCATAATAGGGAAGGGCTGATGAGTGTCTTTGAAGCTAGCGCTAATTCCATTTATCATGCGGTCGTCGAACCGCTGGTTCGAGACCCACTCAGGCGGCAGCGCATCAAGCTAGCCTGGTATGTGTGGGGCTATTGGCATTTATTCAAGCCTGCAGGAACGGTT